>Ga0222696_1000082_pt1 | contig 68911 bp, 52 predicted proteins | sample AntAcemetage1400_FD_179817 | JGI IMG/M metagenome (GOLD analysis project Ga0222696, IMG submission 179817) | Saline water microbial communities from Ace Lake, Antarctica - #1400 | ecosystem: Environmental > Aquatic > Non-marine Saline and Alkaline > Saline | place: Antarctica: Ace Lake... | reverse complement strand
TGCTAATCAATCAAAAAAAAGAAGTCTTGTAAATTATCAAGCTTATGCAAGTTAAAAGCGGATATGGTAAAACCGCCGGTTTTTTTTCAAAGTTTCCTGGTATATCTAGTGGGGCATTGAAGCTAACAACTATGTATACGCATTGCGTTTATTTCCATTATGTACGCAATTGGTTATTTTAAACAAATATACTTAATATTTCTTAATATTTCAATAGTGAAAAACTGTATTAAGGAATCTGGGGTCTTTATATGTTTGTATAGAATGGAATCTAAGATATCTGATTGGGGAATTCATATACATTGTAATGCTCAAATGTCAGAAAAGAATGTAAAAGAACTATATAAAATAGATGATACAGGGATGGGCATCCTGAAAAATGCAATGGAAAAACTCAATCTCTCTGCCAGGGCATATGATAGGATTCTAAAAGTAGCCAGGACAATAGCTGATCTGGATAATAGTGAAAAGATATTGAGCGATCATCTTGCAGAAGCTATACACTTTCGGAGTTTGGATCGTGAGGGGTGGGGGAGTTGATGGAAATTAGAAATTGGAAATTTGGAAAACAAAGTAGCAGTGGCAGCGGCAGTGGCAGTTTATTAATTTGAAAATGGGAAATAGGTTACTTGTTGCGAGTTGAACTTATCACTCATAAACCATTAATAAATTAATTCTTCTTTTTACTGTTCCATCCACCATTTGAAGTATTAATACCATCTGCATTACTGACTCCACCAAAGGTATAATATGGCATCATCATAATTTCAAGCTGCTCACCTGGAATAGGAAAGTGGAGTGGTGTGCCTTCTTGTAACATATCTTTACGTCTCATATCAAAGAAAGGCATTCCACAGGAGGTAATAAAAAGTTCAATGGTTCTCTCATACATAATGGTTTCTTCAATCTGAGCATCTGTAACAGAGCCATCTAATGGTGGTAGAGTACCCCTGCTAACACGAGTTCCGGCATTTATGATATTAATAGCTGCTGTTGTATTACCGAGCATTAATTCAGCTTCAGCCAGCATAAGGTCATTTTCAGCTTTTCTCATTTCCGGCATGGGCTCTTTCCAGGTTGCCAGGTACTGGTCAAGTCTGGAATAACGATAACTTGAAAAATGATAATAACCTCTTTCGGGTCTATACGGGCAAGTTGTTAGGTATTCAAAATCGGATAATAATCTTGCATCTTCTGAAGTTGCAAGTCCATCATTTGGAAGATCGTTAAATGAACCGGATGAGGGGAAATAATCCGGCATATTTGGATCCATCATATGGATAACCCTCATATCAACCTGAGCCCATCCTCCATATACAGAATAAGCTTGATACAGAGAGTACCACACTATATCATCAGCAAGAGGGGCAAAGTCAAAGTCAATGCCATTTTGTGAATAAGCTTTAACCCTGGTCCAATCTGTAGCATCATTCTCAGTTTTATTACGTGATGAACTTACTAACAATCTTGCAGCCATTGAGTTGGCTAATTTACCTAACTCTACATTTGTCCATGTATTACCCGGAATCCATTCAGGAAGTAATGTGAAGCTATTATTGTTGCAAACATCAATACACTGATCCAGGTGTAAAATGGCTGCATTGATAAGGTTTCTATATTTAGATGCAACTATTGATGCTTGCAGATCAGTATTTTCATCAATAATAAAACCCTTGTCGTAAACGAGGCCAAGATAACCCAATGCAAGACCCTGGCCAAGTCGTGCAATGGCCTCCACCATCTCTGTTTCGCCATTATCTCCTATTTCAACTCCATTAGCAATTATTTGGGTAAGGATATTATTCGCATCAGTAAGCACATTATAAAGCTCTTTATATAATTCCCTTGATGTATTGGCATAAGCATAGGATGCATTATTATTCCAGGCTATTCTGGGTTCCCGTGAAATATCATACATGGCGGCAGTACCCCAGGAGTCGGTTCCCCAGTCTGCGGATATCAACATGGGCATAGCCAGACTGGAATATTCCTGGGTTGTTTGAAACCACTTGTTTACAATGGTGCCCGCTAATTTAAGAAGATCATCAGGATTATCATATACTAACTCAGCATCAGGATAGTTTAAGTTTTCTACATCATCAAATTTCCTACATGAGGTGATTGTTATCAGAAGACATAGCAATAGTCCTAGAATTAGCTTTGGTATTTTCATAGTTATTTTTTTAGATTAATTTAGATATTTCCCAGCCATAAAGATATGAAAAATAACAGCATAAGTCAAGTTGTTGATTTGAAATTTTGAGAATTTGAAGATTTGAAAATGATAAAATTTAGCGGATTCAAAGGTGTACGGGTTCGAAAGTTATTTCCAATATTCCATCATTCCAACGTATAAATTTTTCAGTTAATCAGGTTACCTTTTATCTTATTTTGATACTAAACTATCAAAGAACTATCGCGGAAGAATTAGAAATTTGGAAAAAAGTAGCAGTGGCAGCAGCAGTGGCAGTGAAAAAATACAGAAATTGGAAATTAGAAATTTGGAAAAAAGTAGCAGTGGCAGCAGCGATAATACACAGAAATTAGAAATTGGAAATTAGAAATTTGGGAAAAAATTAAAAGGATTTATGAATTAGAGGTGTACAAATTATCCGAAGAATTGTCTGATTTGGTTTGGTGTGATTTTGATAAGTGGCATAAAAAGGTGCAAAATACAATTGGTTACCAGATAATAAGAGCATCTGATAGTATATCTGCAAATATGGCAGAAGGGTATGGTCGGTTTACTCCTGCTGACAGGAAAAGGTTTTACATATATTCAAGAGGCTCGTTTGAAGAAACTAAATCATGGTTAAGAAAACTTATTCGGAGAAAGGTTATTAATGAGTCAGATGCTTTAAAATACCAATTAGTAATTGAAAAACTTGGCCCTAAGTTGAATGCATTTATCAATAGAACAAAAATATGATACAAATTTCCAATTTCCAATTTCCAATTTCAAAATAGTGAACAGTTAAAAAATATATACTATAGACTATAATTGCCTAAAACAAAAACAAATCAATAATTACAAACACAGCAAAAACAATACTGGCAATTCCATTGGTTGTAAAGAATGCAAGATTAATTCTTTTCAGATCATCATGCTTTATGATGGAATGTTGGTAAATCAGGAGTATGGTAAAAATAATTGTGCCAATCCAGTAAAGATAATGAAAGTGACCGGCTATGCCGGCTATAACAATAAATATTACAGAAAAAGCGTGTAAAATAATGGAAAATAGAAGAGATTTTTTTTTGCCGAGAAAAGCAGGTACTGATTTTAAGCTCTGTGAACGGTCAAAGTCATCATCCTGTAATGCATAAATAATATCAAAACCAGCAACCCAGAACAACACAACGGTTGAAAATAACAAGGGTAAAAAATCAAATGTTCCGGTAACGGCCAGGTAAGATCCTATAGGAGAAAGAGATAAACCCAGTCCAAGGATCAGATGGGATAAATATGTGAATCTTTTAGTATAACTGTATCCTAAAACTACAAATAAGGCTAATGGAGACAGGTAAAAACATAGATCATTAATAAAAAATGTTGTCGTAATAAATAAAATGGAATTGGCAATTGTAAATAATAAGACAGAACCAGGCTTTAAGATTTCAGAAGGGATCTCTCTTGCTGAAGTACGTGGATTTTTTTTATCAATATATCGATCAATATATCGGTTAAAACTCATCGCTGCATTTCTGGCAAAGAAAACTGAGATAATTACCAATAATAATACAAAATAATCAAAAGAATAAATTCTATTGGATATAGCAAGAAAAAAACCAATAAAAGCAAAAGGTAATGAGAATATTGTATGACTGATTTTAACTAAGGATAGGTAGTTTGATATTTTGGTAAAAAAGTTATTTGCCATTCTGAAAGTTTCAAAAACAGTCAGCAAATTTAGTAAAAATGTTTACATTAGCAATATGAAATATCCATAAGAAGGACAACGTTCAAACAACCATGAATATTAATAATGGATATTATATATAACCTTTAAAATCGAAATTATTAACAGATGACATCACTTTGTGGGGTTTTACGGTATATAAAATATTATTTAAGGGCGAGAAACAGCTATTCTTTGCACTCTCCATTTGTTTTTGAATTATACACTAAGGTTATTTCCGATAAACAGAAATATCCGGAGTATAAAATTGTTGAAAAACGCAGAAGAGAATTGCTGAGAAATAAACGATTGATCAGCGTGTTTGATATGGGTGCCGGATCAGTTAAACACCCTGAATCGTTCAGGAGAATAAAAACCATCATTAAGAGATCATCCAGTACACCTGCAAAAGCACAGCTTTTATTTCGACTGGCAAGATATTTTAACCCGGAGAAAATCCTGGAATTGGGAACATCAATGGGTATTAGTACGATGTATCTTTCTTGTGGGGCCCCACAAAGTGAAATTATTACCGTTGAGGGTTGCTCAAGTATTTCCTCTGTTGCAGAGAGTAATTTTAGGAAAGCAAAAATTACAAATATTCAGCAAAATATCGGAAACTTTGAAATTCTTTTACCTGAAATCCTTAAAAAAATGCAACATGTTGACTTATTATTTGTTGATGGAGATCATAAGAAAGAAAAAGTTGTTGATTATTTTGAAAAATGCCTTGAATATTCCGGGAGTGAAAGTGTTTTTATCTTTGATGATATTCATTGGTCCAATGGTATGGAAAGTGCCTGGGAGATGATAATAAACCATCCCCGGGTAAAAGTGTCCATAGATCTTTTTTATTTTGGCATACTGTTTTTTAAGGAGGAACTTAGTAAGGAAAGATTTACTTTGCGATTTTAAAATTATCATATCTTTGTTGTATAATTTGAAAATGACTATGGAAAAAAAGATAATTCAATTAAACGATATAAAAAAACATTATAAGGTAGGCACACAAATAGTTAAAGCTTTAAGGACTATCACTCTGGATATTTATCAAAACGAATATGTTGCTTTAATGGGACCTTCCGGATCAGGAAAGTCCACTTTAATGAACATTATTGGTTGCCTTGACACACCGACAGGTGGTGAATATTATCTGAATGAAAAGGATGTTAGTAAAATGGATGATAATAGCCTTGCTGAAGTAAGGAATATGGAGATTGGTTTCATTTTTCAGACTTTCAATTTATTACCACGCTCCTCAGCCCTGGAAAATGTAATGCTCCCATTAGTTTATGCAGGTGTAGGGAAATCGCAAAGAATAAACAGGGCTTCAAAGGTTCTTGAAGATGTTCAATTGTCGGACAGAATTGAGCATAAACCTAATGAATTATCTGGTGGACAAAAGCAAAGAGTTGCAGTTGCAAGAGCATTGGTAAATAATCCTTCTATAATACTGGCAGATGAACCAACAGGAAACCTTGATTCCAAAACCTCCATAGAAATGATGGGATTATTTGAGGAAATTCACAAGGCTGGAAATACAGTGATAGTTGTTACACATGAGGAAAACATAGCCTTACATACTCATAGGATAATCAGGCTTATTGATGGAGAAGTTGCATCCGATGAACTTAATAAGAATATTAAGACTATCACTGATTATAATTTAGATACTGTTGAGAGTTTATAGAAGATGCATTCTATTATTCTGCGATATTTTTATTCTAAGAAGTAATTAACCAGTTTTATTTTGAAAATATATACGAAAGCAGGCGATAAAGGCAAAACTTCATTAATTGGTGGCACAAGAGTATTAAAGAGCAATTTGCGCGTTGAAGCTTATGGTACTATCGATGAGTTAAATTCTTATATAGGTTTGATAAGAGATCAGCAGATCGCTTCTGAACTCAGAGAAAAGTTAATCAATATTCAAAGGAAACTTTTTACTGCAGAATCTTTAGTTGCACTTGACCCAAAAGCAAAACAACCGGAATTGTCACAATTAAAAGAAGGTGATGTGAAATTTCTGGAAAAAGAGATAGATGTAATGAATGGAAGCCTTTCTGAACTTAGTAATTTTATTTTACCGGGAGGCCATACCATCGTTTCATATTGTCATATAGCTCGAACTATTACCAGAAGAGCAGAACGTGCTTTGATAAGATTGTCAGAAACCGAACCAGTTAATGAACTTGTAATGAAATATCTGAACAGGCTTTCGGATTATTTATTTGTATTGGCAAGGAAATTCTCAAAAGATCTTAAAGTGGAAGAAATTCCATGGAAGGAGAACCTTTAATATAGAAACCACTGCCACTGCTTCTGCCACTTGATAGTAGATTATTCCTGGTAGCAATATCTTTCTATCTCAGATCTTGCCTGCAATAATCCCAGTTTTTCTGCTGCATGTAAGTCACGGCAACCCGATTCTTTTTTGCCGGATTTTATTTTTGCTATCCCTCTTATGCCATAGGCAATTGCATTTGTTGGATCATATCTCAACCCAATATCAAGGTCAGTAACAGCTCCGGAAAAGTCACCAATATTGTTTTTTGCATACCCTCTGTATAAATAAGATTTACTAAAGGCCTCCTTCATCATGATTGCTTTATTAAAGGCTTCAATTGCATTCTTGAACTGCCTTAAATTATATAAAGAATATCCTTTCTCGAAATATAATTCAGTGTGATCGAATCCAAGCCTGATTGCATTTGATACATCGGTTAAGGCCTCTTTAAAGTTGCCCCTCTTGTTTTTGACTTTAGCCCTGTTGGCATAAGCTTTTGCAAAATCTGGCCTTATCTGTATTGCTTTATTATAATCGAGGAGTGCTGCATCAAGCTTGCCGGATCTGCTTTTCAAACTCCCCCTGTTATTGTATGCTTCAGCAAATTCCGGGTCAATTTCAATGGACTTATTAAAATCACTTAGAGCTCCGTCAAAATCATTAAGTTTTTCTTTTGATAAACCCCTGTTTAGAAATGTTATAGCATCGTAAGGATTGATTTCTATAGCAGTGTTATAATCTGTTACTGAACCATTGTAATCACTTAAGCGATATTTAACTAAAGCTCTGTTTCTATAGCCTCTGTTATTCATTGGATCGTATTCGACAGCTTTAGAAAAATCGGATAAGGCTCCCTTTAAATCGCCGGATTCAGCCTTGGCATCACCTCTCGAATTAAGTGCAGTAACAACATGAGGATATTTCGACAAAATATCATCAAGTAGAGTAAAACTGTTTTGCCATATTTCTACTCTGTTGAAAGTGAGAAAACCCAGTAAAATTCCATAAATGACGATAATAACGATTAATAGTTTGCGCCACTTAATCCATGATGATAAAACTTTATTTATAATAATTCCTATTATGATAAAAAGACCTATTGATGGAATGTACGCATATCGGTCGGCGATGATAAAATTTGCAACTGGAAACAATTTTAGCATTAAGATAATATTGATAATAAAGAACAATAACCCAAAAGTGATTTCTTTTGATCGTTTGAAATAATAACCCAAAATTCCCAATACGATAGATGTAGCTATTATGAAGAAATAAATATATGCAGGAATACTTCCTGTGGCATTTAATGGATAAGGATAATATGCTGAAAGGTTGATTGGGAGAATCAATTTATAAATATACATACAGAAGCCATAGCATGCGTATGCGATTCTTTGATGAATTGGTAAAACTAAATTACTTTCTCCGGAGTAACCTGTTTCCTTTTGGGCATAAATGGTTATTATTCCAAAAATTATTGAAATTGCAATAAATGGGATCTTCTCAATAATCACTTTCTTGCTCAGAAGGTTTCTTCCAAGCAAATAGTCAATGACGAATAATGTAATAGAAAGTGATATTGCCTGACCTTTTGATAATACTGAGAACAAAAATAAAAAGAATGACAGGAAATATATCTTAGCATTATTTTTTTTAATGTAAATAACATATGTGTTTAAAGAGAGGAGAAAAAAAACTGCAAATAATACATCTTTTCTTGCAGTTATCCAGGCAACAGATTCAACTAGCATGGGATGTATGCCGAATAGAAGTGCTGTAATTCCTGCTATTTCAACACTTTTAAATAATTTTCTGACAAGAAAAAAGACCAGAATAGTATTCAATAAATGCAACAAAAGGTTAAAGAAATGGTAAAACCATGCTTCAGTTTTGAAAAAATGATAATCAATAGCAAAGGAAAAAAGTGTGATAGGATGATAATGTCCTTCAAAAGAAGTAGAAAACATAATTTTAATATTTTCCTGAGATAAGGAATGGATAATAATGTTGTTTGTGATATAAACATTGTCATCCCAGTTAACAATTTCATTGTCTAAGCACGGCATGTAGACTGAGAATGAAACAATTACCAATAGAAAAACCCACCATATATTTGTATGTTTATTTGAATTGGAGAAATAATAAAATGGTGTTTTTAGTGTATTCAACATTTCTTGTAAAGTGAAATAATTTTTAAAACAAAATTACGTTAAAAAAAATCATTTGGAATTCTTTTAAAAAAAATTACTTTTGCAAAAAATTAATAATAAAATCTTCGAACAATGTATTGGACTCTTGAATTAGCTTCAAAATTGGAAGATGCCCCCTGGCCCGCTACTAAAGACGAATTAATTGATTATAGTATTCGGTCTGGTGCACCACCTGAGGTTATTGAAAACCTGAAGGAAATAGAAGATGAAGGCGAGACCTATGAACGTATCGAGGACCTCTGGCCTGATTATCCTACTAAAGAAGATTTCTTCTTTCATGAAGATGAATATTAACTTCCGTTGTTGATACTGTGTGCTTTTATGAATATATAGTATCGAACGGAGTTTTCGCTATTGTTTTAATTGCATAGAAATACTTTTGTTTGCAGACTTTTTGACAGATTATTAGATAATGGTCTGGTTTCTGATGTTTTTACATCAAATCAAAATGAATTGTTTTACAACAGTGATGATTAATAATAAAGCATAATGGCAAATTTTTTGAAAAACCTCCTTGGAAGCAAAGCTGACAAGGATTATAAGGCAGTAACTCCGGTTATGAATGAAATTCGGGAGGTCACTGAATCTATTTCTGTGCTTACTAACGATGAGCTCAGAGGAAAAACGGAGGAGTTTAAGGAAAGAATAAAGGCATATATTGAAGATGAGGAGAGCCAGATAAGGGAACTGCAGAATAGAATTGACAATGAGCGCGAAATTGATATTGAAGAAAAGGAAATAATTTATGAAAATATTGACAAACTTGAAAAGTTAAGTTATGATAAAAGTCAGGAGGTTCTTAATGATATCCTTCCTGAAGCTTTTGTTGTAATCCGTGAGACAGCTAGACGTTTTAAGGAAAACGAGGTAGTTGAAGTTACGGCAACACAGATGGACCGCGACCTTGCTGCTTCTGTAGCCCATGTTGATATAATAAACGAAAAAGCACATTACCAGAATACCTGGATCGCAGGAGGAAGTTCGATTGTTTGGGATATGATCCATTATGATGTGCAGATGATAGGTGGTGTTATTTTACATGAGGGTAAAATTGCTGAAATGGCTACCGGTGAAGGGAAAACACTTGTCGCTACATTACCGGTTTATTTGAATGCATTACCTGGTAAAGGTGTACATATTGTTACTGTTAATGATTACCTGGCAAGGCGTGACTCGGAATGGATGGGTATTTTATATGAATTCCATGGATTGAAAGTTGCCTGCATTGATAAACATGAACCTAATTCCCAGGAAAGAAGAGATGCATACCTTGCAGATATCACCTTTGGAACAAATAATGAATTCGGCTTTGATTATTTGCGTGATAATATGACTTCCAATCCTGATGAACTTGTTCAACGCAAACATAATTACGTGATTGTTGATGAGGTTGATTCTGTTCTTATCGATGATGCCAGAACACCACTTATTATTTCAGGCCCAACATCAAAAGGAGATAAGCAGGAATTCGATGAATTTAAACCTAATGTTCAGAAAATATATAATGCTCAGAAAGCGATTGTAACTAAATTTCTTGCTGAAGCTAAACGTCTGCTTACTGATAAATCAGGGCCGGATTCCGAGAAAAAGGGCGGAGATCAATTGTTCAGGGCATTTAGAGGGCTTCCTAAAAATAAGGCCCTGATAAAATTTCTGAGTGAGCCGGGAATGAGAACTACTATGCAAAAAGCAGAAAATTTTTATATGCAGGAACAATCAAAACACATGCATATAATTGATGATGAGCTGTTTTTTGTTATTGATGAAAAAAACAATACGATTGATCTTACTGAAAAAGGTATTGACCTTATTACTTCATCCTCCCAAGATTCAGACTTTTTTATTCTTCCTGATATAGGTTCAGAAATTGCTGAACTGGAAAAGGCAGATATTCCTGAAAAAGAAAAGCTGCTTAAGAAAAGTGATATAATACGCGATTTTTCTATAAAATCGGAACGTGTTCATACCGTTAACCAATTGTTAAAAGCATATTCCCTTTTTGAAAATGATGTGGAATATGTTGTAATGGATAATAAAATAAAAATTGTTGATGAACAGACCGGGCGTATTCTTGAAGGAAGAAGATATTCTGATGGTCTTCACCAGGCAATAGAAGCCAAAGAGAATTGTAAGGTTGAAGCAGCTACACAAACTTATGCAACTATCACCCTGCAGAATTATTTCAGAATGTATAACAAACTTGCAGGTATGACGGGAACTGCTGAAACAGAAGCAGGAGAACTCTGGGATATATACAAACTCGATGTGGTTGTTATTCCTACAAACAAACCCATTATCAGAGATGACCGCGAGGATATGGTTTTTAAGACCAAAAGGGAAAAATTCAATACAGTTATTGATGAGATTTCTGACCTTATAAGTAAAAATCGTCCGGTACTTGTAGGAACAACTTCTGTTGAAACATCAGAACTTCTAAGCAGAATGCTTAAAAGAAGAAATATTAAGCACAATGTTTTAAATGCTAAACTTCACCAGAAAGAAGCAGATATAGTTGCCGAAGCAGGCCAACCGGGGGTTGTTACAATTGCTACTAACATGGCAGGCCGTGGTACTGATATTAAGCTTGGGAAGGGCGTTAAAGAAGCCGGTGGCCTGGCAATTATTGGCACAGAACGCCATGATTCCAGACGAGTCGACAGACAGCTAAGAGGCCGGTCAGGAAGACAAGGTGATGCAGGTAGCTCGCAGTTCTTTGTGTCGCTTGAAGATGACCTGATGAGAATGTTTGGATCAGAAAGGATCGCAAAGGTTATGGACAGGTTGGGAATAAAGGAAGGAGAAGTGATACAGCATTCAATGATCACAAAATCAATTGAACGCGCACAGAAGAAAGTTGAGGAAAATAACTTTGGGATCCGTAAGAGATTATTGGAGTATGATGATGTGATGAATACCCAGAGAGAAGTTATCTACAGGAAAAGACACCATGCTCTTTATGGCGAAAGGCTGGGTGTGGATATCTCTAATATGATGTATGATGTTTGTGAGCAGATAGTGCTTGATCATCTGGAAATGCAGGACTTTGAAGGATTTAAAATGGAACTCTTAAAAGTTCTGACTATTGACTCACCAATTAGTGAAAAGGAATTTCTGTCCCTTAATAGTGACGAAATTACTGAGAGAGTTTTTCACGTTCTTTATCAGACATATAAAACAAAATCAAAACTAATTACTGATAAGGCATATCCAGTGATAAGAGATGTTTTTGAAAACAAATCCCAGTTTGAAAATATTGCAATACCTATCACTGATGGTAAAAAGACAATACAAGCTGTTGCAAATCTTGAAAGAGCATACAATGACAGAGATAGAGAAATACCTCTTTCTATTGAGAAAAATATTTGCCTGTCGCATATTGACGATGCATGGAAAGAACACTTACGTGAGATGGATGAACTGAAGCAATCCGTTCAGTCAGCGACTTACGAACAAAAAGATCCTTTGCTGATATATAAATTTGAATCTTTTGAGATGTTCAAACGCATGATACATGGTATCAACAGAGACATTGAATCATTTCTGGTAAAAGGAGATCTCCCTGTTCAGAGCCCAAATCTACAGGAAGCTAAATTACCGAGCAGGCTTGATCTTGGAAATCTTAAAGAAGAACGTACCGACCTGTTAACTCAGGCTCATAGCAATACACAGCAACGACAAATTACTCAGCCTGTTAAAGTTGATAAAAAAGTAGGCAGAAATGACCCATGCCCTTGTGGCAGTGGTAAGAAATACAAAGTTTGCCACGGCAGAGGTGGTTGACAGTAATTTAAACAGTCAGAAGCCGGAAGTCAGTTTGTTAATTGCTGTTTTATTTCCAATCGTCACTCGATTAATCGAATTCTAAGATTACTCATTTTAACACCGGTGGCCTGAAAAACATTGAATGAGCATAATCGCTAACGAAAAAAGGATATTTCTCATCAGTCTTTTTTAATATTTCATCAATTTCCCTGTCAGGATAATGTCCCATGCAGGCTGAAACACTCTTCAAAAAATGACCACCTTCCTCATCCTTGCCTTCGCTTTTTGCAAGGATTGCCCTCGATAAAAATTCGAGAGCCTGGAAAGTTGTTGAGACAATATATGTGTTCATCCTCTTATAATAAGATGCCAGGATATATTCAACAATATGCTGTGAAGTAATAACATTTACAGGTTTATTAAATCTTTTCTTTGGAGTTTTCTGATATCCTGCCGGAAGATAAAAGCTCTCCCTTTCACGTTTATACATTACTTCCCATAGCATTAAGTCATACTCTTCTCTAAATTTATTTATATCCCCCGGGAGTTTAACATATTGTGGAACAGAGAAACTGGATCTCATTCTTTCAAAAGAAAAATTATCAATGATCTCGATATTTAGTTTACTCTTCTTTTCAAGGTATTCAGACCCTGAAACCAAATAAACTTTATCCTTTTTTGTATACCAGAACAAGTCCATTGCTCCATAAACGTAACCCATTGTTTCGGCAATATGATGACAAACATAATTTGTGTTGATAAGCATATATATTATTTCATGCCTGAAACTATGTGTTCTTGGTTCAGATTGAAAGATCTTTTTTGTAGCATTAGCCAGCTTTTCTCTGTTACAGGCATCGCCTTTACTTCCTGAGTAATGCTTCCCAACATAGAATTCCTCAAGCGATAAAGGTGTGTCTTTTAAGGTTCGTTCACCATGTCTGTATGAACCATGGACTTTAATAGTCAATAATAATGGTGTACAGAATTTTACTTCAGTATCTTTAAAAGCTCCTTTTGCAAATGTGTTGATCTGGAAGGCAATAACCTGGTATGTTTTACGATCAATTTCTTTTACATAAGCAAATCCGTCGCGGCAGTAAATCTTATCTTTTGTGGTTAATTCTTCGTTCGATATAATTTTATCAATGAAATCATCAAACTCTTTTTCAGTGATCTTATCTTTTCCTTTTGATGGGATATTTTTTCTGACGAAGCTGCTGAACTTATTGTATTTCTGTACTAACATTTCTGCTTGTTTTAGATTGATATTAAATTCCTAATTACTGGTAACTGATAATTGATTACTGTTATCTGTAGTTACATAAATATATTGGCTGAAAATGAATTTCCAAAGTTAGCAAAAAGGAGGTCAATATGTCAACATTAACGAAGAAAATGATATACAGGTAGGTGGTTATTTGCTTTGCGTAATTTAGTTGAGTGGTTAATTGGTTGAATAGGAAAACCGAATTAATGGCCTAAAGAATTATAGTAGGATATAGCTAATAACCTCGAAGAGGTGATATGTTTAAAGAAAACAGTTCCACCAAGAAAAATAAAAACCCCATTGGGGTGACATAATAAATTGTTGTAATTAAGTGGTAATTCGGTAATTCATACACCCACCCAGGATACATTAATAAGAGTTGATTTTCAAAGTTCATTAACCTGCCCAACAAGTTTCACTGATAGCAGGGATGGCAATGTATATTCTGCAGTCCAGATCGGCTCCCAATGCTGGATGGCAGAAAATCTGGCATATTTGCCTTCAGTTAGTCCATCAAGCAACGGTTCAGAAACAACACCTTATTATTATGTTTATGGTTATCAGGGAACAAGTGTTACAACAGCTAAAGCAACCAACAATTACCAAACTTATGGTGTTTTATACAACTGGCCGGCAGCAATGGCAGGTGAGGCAAGCAGCAACAGTGTTCCAAGTGGTGTGCAGGGAGTATGCCCCACAGGTTGGCATTTACCATCAGATGCAGAATGGACTGTATTAACTAGTTTTCTTGGAGGCGAAAGTGTTGCAGGAGGAAAGATGAAAGAAGCTGGCACGACACACTGGGATTCACCAAATACAGGTGCGAATAATAGCAGTGGATTTACTGCTTTGCCTGCTGGCAGCCGCTACGGCAATGGCTCGTTCGGCCTTTTGGGCTACAACGCGCTCTTTTGGTCTTCTACGGAGTACTATAGTAGTGGCGCGTGGAGCCGGTACCTGTACTACGATTACGCCAATGTGGGTCGGTACGGTAGCTACAAGAGTAGCGGTTTTTCTTGTAGGTGCTTAAAGGACTAAGTGCGCCCAGACGCACACAAAACGGCCGGGGACAACAAACCCGGTAAAAATTCTTTGTCATGAAACTTGTGTGTACAAGGTAGCTCTTACAGGAGAAGGAGAGATGTTATTTAAGATACAGTTTGCAGAAGACCTTCTCCTTCAGGAGAAGGATTTAGGGTGAGGTTGCTTCAAAAAAAGGATTGCAACCCATTGTTGTGAGATTGATTGAAAATGAGATTTGTTAGTTATGAATTGCAACTGGATTTATCCAGTTGACCAGAGTTCAAAACAAAAAAATTGGCTTCAGCCAAAATAATTATTTGGTTAAAACCATATTATTTCTTGTAACTTCATATCCTCCAGTTAAAACTGGAGGCAATTCAAAAACTGGAGGCAATTCAAAAACTGGAGGCAATTCAAAAACTGGAGGCAATTCAAAATCAGGAGGCAATTCAAACTGCCACTGCCTCTTGATGAATAGTGACTGAGAACTGCCGCTGCTTCTGTTCCTGCCCCTGCTGCTGCCACTATTTTTTTTAAGCCGTGAATTACTTTATGAATTTAGCAGGTCTTTAACTATGAAGGAGATAGTCTTATTATCCGCCTTACCGGCAAGTTGTTTTGAGGCTATTCCCATCACTTTCCCCATTTCTTTAATGCTTGTTGCCCCCGTATTTGTGATAATTTCTTTAATAATTTTAGTTATTTCTTCTTCTCCTATCTGTTCGGGGAGGTATTTTTCGATAACTGAGGCCTGAAAATTCTCAGTTTCGGCGAGTTCATCGCGATTTTGTGTAGTATAAATCTCTGCTGATTCTTTTCTTTGTTTTACTAATTTCTGAAGAAGTTTTATCTCTATCTCTTTAGGTATATTTCCATCACTAATACCTTTTGCTGATTTTTCAAGGAGTAATGCAGCTTTGACAGCCCTGAGAGCTTCAAGTGTTTTTTTATCCTTATTAAGCATTGCTGTTTTAATATCTGTATTGATTGTGTTTTCCAGGCTCATTTTGAGGTAATTAAATTGTCATATTGATAAATTATCACACTGTAATTTTACTGAGCGGAGTTTGCTGACTTCTGCTGATGTCTACGGAAAATTACTACTGAGAATTATTGCTGCCACTGCGACTGCTACTAATTTCTGCTTTGTTTGTAGACTTAAGCTATGTTAGTAATTATTAAATTTAGCAATCTTTTCAGTCTCCTGATTTTCTTAGTCTACATTATCGTGCAGGAAGGAATTATTAGACTTGATTTCTGTCTCACCATTTTCACCTTCTGATAATGAGAACCGTGATATTTCTGATTCGGATGATGGAATATTGTCCTCAATGCTAACATTCCTTCTAACATAGGCAGGTTCGTTTTCGAGTTCTGCAAGTCCTGCCGGTGTTTTTAGTTTTACACTAAGATCCCTGAGTTTTTTAATTCTCTCTTTGGATTTTTTTTCAATACTGGATTTTTCAGTATCAATCTGCGTATCGTTTAGGATTTTGTTTATTACAGTTTCTTGTTCTTGTTGTTTCGGTTCAGGTTCTTCGGGATGTTCAATCGGTACTGAATCTGATTTTATTGGAGGGTTTGCTATATTTTCTTCAACCTTACTTTCATAAGTCTGAGTGAGATCAAAGACGATTTTCTTCTTTTCTTGTGTTGAATTTGCTTCTGATTCTTTATTATTTTTTACCTGATCTTCGGCCAGAATTTTAATTTCTTCCTCTTTAGTCTCAACTTTCTTGATTTCGGCAAGTGGCTCAACTGTTTTCTCTTTTGTTTCAGGAATTGCAGTCTTATTAAAAACATGGATTACCTTACCCACAGAAGTATCCTTGGACTGTTCAACTTTATTTGATTCAAATCCTGTAGCTATTAATGTAATGCTTATGTTATTTCCCAATGATTCATCATTACCGTTTCCCCATATAATTTCAGCATTAAGTCCGGCCTGATTTTGAATATATTCTGTGATTTCAGTAACCTCATCCATTGAAATCTCCTCACTACCTGAAGAAAGATACAAAAGGATATTATTAGCACCTTCAATATTGTCGTCATTTAATAGAGGGGATGATAAAGCTGCTTCTATTGCTTTCTCAGCTCTGTTTTCACCTTCGGCTATACCAGAACCCATAATTGCAACTCCACTATTATTCATTACTGTTTTTACATCTTCAAAATCAACATTAATATAACCAGCTACTGTGATGATTTCCGCAATACCTTTTGCAGCAACAGTAAGAATATTATCGGCTTTACTAAATGCTTCAGAAAGAGGCAGATCTCCGTATAATTCTCTAAGTTTATCATTACAGATAATCAGAAGTGTATCAACATGTTGCCTGAGTTCATTAATACCATTTTCAGCTTGTTGCTTTCTTTTGCGGCCTTCAAATGAAAACGGAATAGTAACAATACCAACTGTTAATATGTCCATTTCTTTTGCTATTTCTGCAATAACCGGAGCAGCACCAGTACCGGTACCGCCTCCCATACCGGCTGTAACGAAGAGCATCTTGGTATTGTTTTTCAATAAGGTTTTAATATCCTCATTGTTTTCCAAGGCAGCATCTTTCCCTTTTTCGGGAACCGATCCCGCACCTCTTCCTTCTGTCAACTTTGTTCCAAGTTGAATTTTATTAGGGATAGGACTGGCATGCAAAGCCTGAGAGTCAGTGTTGCAGACAATGAAGTCCACACCCTCAATACCCTGATTATACATGTGATTCACGGCATTACTGCCGCCGCCACCGACGCCAATAACTTTAATTATGGAAGACTGATCTTTTGGGGAATCAAATTTAAGCATGTTAGATGATGTTAAATTTTCATTAAAATTAAATTATATTTTGAATGAAATATTAGTAGAAAAAAATTCTTTTTAACAAAATGATTGTTAATTATTCTACCTCTTCTTCTTCAAACCAATTTTTTATTTTATCGAAAAAACTTGCCCTATCCTTTTTTGCAGATTTTTCTTTCACTTTTTTATTATTTCCATTTTCTTTTTCAAACCTATCCAAGCCAATTATTACAAGCCCGACACCAGTGGAATACATTGGAATAGCCATCTCTTCCGGTACATCATTAGCAAGATGCTCATTGGGGTATCCAATGCGGGTATCCATACCTGTGATAAATTCGGTTAATTGTGCTATATGTCTTAGCTGGGCTCCACCACCGGTAAGCACTATCCCTGCAATCAATTTTTTTTCATAACCTGAATTTTTAATCTCAAAATAAATATGTTCAATGATTTCTTCCATTCGTGCCTGAATTATGCTAGCCAGGTTTTTTAGGGTGATCTCCTTTGGTGGTCTTCCACGTAGTCCTGGGATTGCTACAATCTCTTCTTCCTTATTTTCGCTTGCCAGAGCAGAACCAAATTTCACTTTGAGTTCTTCAGCATGTTTTTTGATAATTGTACAACCTTCCTTTACGTCTTCAGTAATGATATCACCTCCAAATGGAATAACAGCTGTATGTCGAATTATACTATCCTGAAAAATTGCTATATCCGTTGTTCCACCTCCAATATCTACAAGCACAACTCCAGCTTCCTTTTCTTCTTCACTGAGGACTGCCTCAGCAGAGGCTAATGGTTCAAGAATAAGTTCCACAACTTCAAGCTCAGCTTTTCTTACACACTTGTAGATATTTTTTGCGGCAGTAGTTTGCCCTGTAATTATGTGAAAATTTGCCTCCAATGAAATGCCGGCCATACCTATGGGGTGCTTAATACCTTGTTCCTTATCGATTATGTATTCTTGTGGAATGACATCAATTATCTCTTCACCGGGATTCATAACAAGCTTATACATATTGTCTGTTAGCTTATCAATATCAGTTTGGTTTATCTCATCATCCAGTGTGTTTCTGATAATGTTTCCTTGATGTTGCAAGCTTTTAATGTGTTGTCCGGCAATACCAACATTGACAAATTCAATATTAACACCTGATTTTTGCTCGGCATCTTCAATGGCAGCCCTTATCGACTGAACGGTGTTTTCGATGTTTGAGACAACACCTCTTTTAACTCCCAGTGAATCTGTTTTACCGGAGCCAAGTATCTCAATCTTTCCATGCTCATTACGTTTGCCTACAATTGCTGCTATTTTGGTTGTTCCGATGTCTAAACCGACAATTATTTCCGATTCTTTCATATTTCTTATTTTTTAGAACATACAACTTGATTTTTGTATTTTAGGTTGATGGTTTTGTATTTATTCCATCCGGTTTTCTTAAAACCATCATTATATAGTGCTATAAGATTGTTGAATTTTACTTCAAGGTCATCTGTTTTTCCAAATATGATCAGGTGATTCCCTACTTTTGGGATGAGCTCAATTTCATTGTTTTTGGTTATATATATTTGATCTATCATCGATTTCAGGAAATTGTCTTTATTGATATAACTAGCCAGATAAAAAATATTTTGCAAGTTATTTGATCTGTCTTTCTCTTCATTAATATTTTCAGGATCCTCGGATAGTCTGATAGAAGAAAGATAGGGCTCATTTATATTGCCATTCGCAACCAAAACTCTTGTTGTGGATTTTTGACTAAGTGGCATTAAAGTTCCTTCGGAATCAATGTAATATCCTTTGTTATGTTTGTTGATAACTCTGACGATAGGTTGTCGCTGTACAATGTTGATTTGTATATTCCCTTCAACTGTTGAATATACATCAGCATTTATTATATATGGATTTTTCATGAGCATTTTCTCAATATCTCCTGTATTTATTTCCTTCAGCTTTTTTCCAATTATTGAATCTCCTGATGCAATAATCTCCTTTTCAATATTCATGATCCGGAGAAAAGTATCAGCCTCATTATATCTAATTGAAATCTCAAAATGCTTACATGTAAGTTTTTTATGCCTGACAGATGAAAATCCAAGCAGGAGAGCCAGTCCAACTATTAGAACTATCCATATTGCGATATTTATTATTTTCTTCATCTTATTAGGAACTATGATATCTTTTTATTGTATTTTTTAAGTAATATCTGTTCAATTGGCTTAACTAACTGGTCAATATCACCTGCTCCAAGGCTTATTAAGATATCCGTATCTAAATCTTTTATTTTGATTAGCAGCTCATCTTTGGAAAATAGGTTTTTCTGCTTTTTGTCAATCTTATTAAGTAACATAGTGGAATTTATACCATCAATTGGTGCTTCACGTGCCGGGTAAATGTCCAGCAAAATAACCTCATCAATCAAAGCAAGACTTTGTGCAAAGCCATTTGCAAAATCCCGTGTTCTTGTAAATAGATGGGGTTGAAAAACACCTGTGATCTTTTTGCCCGGAAATAACTCCCTGACAGAATTGATTACAGCTTTAATTTCTTCAGGGTGATGTGCATAATCATCTATATAGATAAATTCTCCGGTATTTATTCGAATATCAAATCTTCTTTCTACTCCTGAATATGACTCAAGCGCTTCTTTTATTATTCCGGGTTTTACTCCAAAAAGGTGGGATACAGCTGCTGCTGCAACGCAATTTTCAATATTATGCCTTCCGGGAATATTGGATTTAATATTATTTATCTGTAATCCATTAAGTGATAGATCAAAAATGTAAAATGATCCGTCTACTTTTAAATTTGATGCAAAATAGTCAGTATCTGTATCATTTATGGCATATACAAGTTTGTTAATAGTTGATTCTTCAAATATTTTAATACCCTTTCGTGAGATTAAATTACCCCCGGCTTTTATTTGTGAAACAAAAGTTTGAAAGGATTCATTAAGATGATCTCTGCTCCCATATATGTCAAGATGGTCTGCATCAATTGAAGAAATAACTGCAATGTCGGGTTCAAGGGCAAGAAATGAGCGGTCATATTCATCTGCCTCAACAATAAAAATCTCGGTATCCGGAGTATTAATTAGATTTGATGAATAATTCTTGCTTATTCCTCCAATAAATGCAGTGATTTTACTATTATTTGTTTTTAAGATGTGAGCAATAATTGAAGTAATAGTTGTTTTGCCATGAGTTCCTGCAACAGCAACAGTGAAATGATCTTTTGTGATTAAACCCAGAACTTCTGATCTTTTCGAAATTTTACACTTTTGTTTAAGGAAGAACTGAAATTCAATGTTTGATTTTTGAATTGCCGGAGTATATATAACAAGATCAATATCTTTAGGAATCAGCTCAGTATTTTCACTAAAATGTATATGTGCACCTTCAGAAATAAGGTCTTTCACCAAAGCCGTATGCATTCTGTCATAACCATAAACTGTTTTGCCTACGGCTAAAAAGAATCTTGCAAGGGCACTCATACCGATACCTCCGATACCAAGAAAATACACCTTATTTATTTCTTTAAAGTTCAATTATTCTTATTTGTTAATTATCTTAATGATCTCATCAGCTATTTTAGCTGCAGAGTTCTCAAAAGCCATCTTTTTTATATTACGGCTGAGTGTTATTCTGAGATCTTCATCATTGATCAAGCCTGTTATTTCTTTGCTTATTTTTTCACTTGCCTCTTTGTCTTTGATCATTAGTGCTGCCTTGTTTTTGACAAGTTCCATAGCATTTTTTGTCTGGTGATCTTCAGCAGCACTTGGTAATGGGATAAAAATCGTTGGTTTGCCCACTGAACATAATTCCGAAATTGCAATCGCACCTGCTCTTGAAATAACAATATCCGCCATTGCATATGCGTAATCCATGCGCTTAATAAATTCTACTACCCTGATGTTATTATCATCATTATCACCAACAATATCTTTAGCAGTGTTTATGTAATTTTTTCCTGTTTGCCAGATTAACTGTAGCTCTTGATTTTGGAAAGTTTCAAGATTTTTTCTGATGCTTTCATTAATTGAGACAGCGCCAAGGCTTCCACCAATAACAAGGATTGTTGTTTTCTTGTGATCGAGTCTGAAAAATTCTGAGGCATCATTCTTCTTATCCTTGATGTCAATAACATCATGTCTGACAGGATTACCTGTGATCAGAATCTTTGATGCAGGAAAATACTTTTCCATCTCGCTGTAGGCAACACAAATTTTGTCAGCATACTTGGCGAGTAGTTTGTTAGTAATTCCGGGATAGGAATTTTGTTCCTGGATAATTACCGGAATGTTTTTCAATGCAGCCATCCTCAGTGTCGGTCCGCTGGCATATCCTCCAACTCCTACAACAGCATTGGGTTTGAATTTTCTAATGATTTTTTTCGCTTTAAGTAAGCTGCAAATTAGCTTAAATGGGAAACTGAGGTTTTTGAAGCTCAGGCTTCTTTGCAAGCCGCTGATCCAGAGTCCTTCTATCTTATATCCTGCAGCAGGTACCTTTTCCATTTCCATTCTTCCTTTAGCACCTACAAAGAGTATTTCAACATCATTTACTTTAGTTTTTAATGCGTTGGCAATAGCAATTGCAGGGAAAACATGTCCACCCGTGCCTCCTCCACTAATTATTATTTTAAATTTATGCTGTTGCATTTTGTTTTTCTTTTTTTGATTCTTCTATACCTCTGCTAACACTCAATACTATACCTATGGAGATACTCGAAAACCACAGAGATGTCCCCCCCATACTTATAAATGGCAATGTTTGTCCGGTAACTGGAAATAAATTAACAGCTACTGCCATATTTATCATTGCCTGGAACACAAGGCTAAAGGTTATGCCAATAGCCATGAATGCTCCGAAATCTCCCGGTGTTTTTATTACTATTCTTACTCCCCTGTATAGTAATATCATGTATAACAGAATAACAATTATCCCTCCCAGAAGCCCATATTCTTCAATGATTATTGCATAAATAAAATCGGAATATGGAGACGGGAGAAAATTCCTTTGAGTACTTCTTCCCGGTTTCTTGCCGAAAATACCACCTGTTGCAATTGCAATTTTTGCCTGTTCCACCTGATAATTCTCTTCACTGCCTCCTTTATAAAAATTTTCCAGCCTGTCGCCCCAAACTCCAACTCTGTTGTTCGGGAAACTCATTAATATCAGAATGAATATAGCCAGGCTTACAATGCTAATGCCAATCAGGTAGAAAATATACTTTAGGTTTACTCTACCCACAAACATTATGATCAGGGAAGTTGTAAAAAGTATTGCTGCAGTTGAAAAGTTTGCAGGTAGTATCAAAACACATATTATCAGGATAGGCAGCATTATGGGTACAAAGGCTGACTTAAAATCTTTTATTTTCTCTTGTTTTATTGATAATAATCTGGCAATATATATTATCAATACAAGTTTAGCAAAATCGGAACTCTGGAAAGTCAGGTTTATGATTGGCAAAGTAAGCCATCGCTTTGCCTCATTCAGATTAGTGCCTTTGAAAAGTGTATATGCAAGCAGCAATATTGCAATATATAATGCAATCTGGGATATTCTGGAGATATATGTATATTTGATTCGGTGTGTAAAGTACATTAGTACAAAACCCAAAATTAAAATAGTCGCATGCTTTAGTAGATAATATTCAGTATTTCCTGCCTGTTTTTTATATGCAAGAGTACCTGTTGAGCTATACACAGCCAGTACTGAAAAAATAGATAGAATTATTACTACTATCCATATTACCTTATCACCTTTAATGTATTTAAATATTGTAGACATCAGCAATTTTGTGAGTGTTCATGGTTTTATTTATTATACTAAATTTGTTATATTGTTACATTGTTTAATTGTTAATTTCATTTCATTTTGAATACCTCTTACCTATAAAAACAATTTAACAATTTAATACTGAAATTTATACAGCTTATTAAAAGTCGTGAGTACTTACGTAATTTTTAATACCTTCATTTTAAAATTGATTCTTTTTTAAAGTTCATTAATAGCCTGTTTAAAACTGTTGCCCCTCTCTTCATAATTATTGAACAGGTCAAAACTGGCACATGCAGGAGATAAGAGAACAGTATCACCTTGTTTGCCAAGATCATATGATGCCAGCACAGCTTCTTTTGCAGAATATGTATCGATAATATTTTCTACAATATCTCCAAATGCCTTATGTATTTTATTATTATCAATTCCAAGGCATATTATTCCTTTAACCTTTGTTTTTACAAGCTTGTTAAGGATGCTGTAATCATTGCCTTTGTCAATACCACCCACAATCCAGATGATTGGTTTGTTGATGCTTTCAAGCGCATACCAGCATGCATTGACATTTGTAGCTTTGGAATCATTGATAAACTCAATGCCATGAATAGTTGCAACAAATTCAAGACGATGTTCGATATTTTGAAAATCAGCAAAACTTTCTTTAATGCTTTCTTTTCTAATATCCAGAAGTCTTGCGGCTATTCCTGATGCCATTGAGTTATAGATATTATGCCGCCCTTGTAATGCCAGGTTTTCTAATGTCATGTTTAATGGTTTTTGTCTTATATTTATAATTATCTCGTTTTCTTTAGTTTGTAATAAAGGTGGATCCTGTCCGTATGAATACTTAAGGAAAGCACCTTCATTTTTTATTTTTTCTTTAGTTGAAAAGGGATAAGATTTAGCATTGATTGTCCGTTTTGTTAATTCATGATTAATAACATCATCATCCGTACAAAAAATAAATGCATCATCAGACGTCTGATTCTGAACTATCCTGAATTTCGAATCAACATATTGGCTAAAACTGTCATTATACCTGTCCAGGTGATCAGGAGTAATATTCATCAGTATGGCTGTTTCTGCTTTAAAGTCAAACATGCCGTCTAATTGAAAACTGCTGATCTCCAGTACGTAATAGTCGAATTTTTTCAAAGCCACACTCATTGCAAAACTCTCTCCTACATTTCCTGCAACACCAACATTTAAACCTGCACTTTTTAGAATGTGATAAGTAAGAAGTGTTGTAGTGGTTTTTCCGTTACTTCCCGTTATGCAAATTTTATATGCATCTGTATACCTTGCAGCAAACTCAATTTCTGAAATAACTTTAACCCCCTTTTGTTTTATTAGGCTGATAATTGGCACATCATCAGGGATTCCAGGGCTTTTAATTATTTCATCTGCCTTTAGAATAATGTCCTCGCTATGTTTACCCTCTTCAAACTGAATGTCAAAATGTGAAAGAACGTTTATATATTTTTTAGTTATTTTCCCATTATCGGATACGAAAACTCGCATTCCTTTTTTTTTAGCCAACACTGCAGCACCTGTTCCACTTTCACCTCCGCCCAGTACCACAATGCTTTTTGAATTCATTTTTTAAACTTTTTTATTCATGTATTATCTGAGTTTTAATGTTATGATGGTGAATATTGCCAACATGATTCCAATAATCAGGAAGCGCTGAACTATTTTTGGTTCAGGGTATTTTAGTATCTGGAAGTGGTGATGCAGTGGAGCCATGAGAAATATTCGTTTTCCAACTCCACTCTTTCGCTTTGTGAATTTGAAATAGCCAACCTGCATGATAACTGACAGGCTCTCAGCCAGAAAAATCCCACATAGGACAGGTATAAGGAGTTCTTTCCTGATAATTATTGCGAATACTGCGATGATACCTCCAATAGCAAGGCTACCTGTGTCGCCCATAAATACCTGGGCAGGGAAGGAGTTGTACCATAAAAACCCAACGCATGCTCCAACAAAGGCACTTACAAAAATTGCCAGCTCTCCGGTATTAGGTAGATACATTATATTCAGGTAATCAGCAAAAACGAAATTACCTGATACCCAGGCTAGAATTCCTAAAGTTGCACCAATGATAGCTGAAACACCGGTAGCCAAACCATCAAGGCCGTCAGTCAGGTTTGCGCCATTTGAGACAGCAGTTATTATGAATATTACTATGGGAATAAAAATTAAAAATGCCCATTTTTTGTAATCTCCTCCAAGCCATGAGATCAATATGGAATAATCAAATTCATTATTCTTAAAAAATGGGATTGTAGTTTTATATGATTTGAAAGATTCCCTTGCAACCTGTGTTGAAGAGGTGTTTTCGCTATTTGTTGTAGTTGTTTGTTCAATGCCGGTTTCAGATACTGGAACTTTTTCTCTGATAACTATATCATCATTCAGTGCCATGGTAAGACCAACTACCAATCCGAGAGTTACCTGTCCCAGTATCTTGAATTTTCCTGCAAGACCTTTTTTGTCCTTTTTAAATACTTTTATATAATCATCAATAAACCCGATAAGGCCGAGCCATACTGTGGTGAAAAGTATGAGAAGGATGTAAACATTATCTAATTTGGCGAACAGCAGTGTAGGGATAATTATACCCCCCAGTATGATTAGACCACCCATAGTTGGGGTTCCGGTTTTTTCATTTTGACCATGTAATCCCAGGTCTCTAACTGTTTCACCAACCTGCTTTCTCCTGAGAAATTCAATTAACCTTCGGCCAAATATCAATGTGATTGTGAGAGAGGTTATCACAGCCATAGCAGCCCGGAAGGAAATATATTGGAATACTCCTGCCCCGGGGAAATCATAAGTTTGATCCAGATATTCAAATAAATAATATAACATTACCGACTTTTTTCTTTTATCAATTCATTTACATTGAAGAACTAATTTTTAGTTTCCAGAAAGTCTTTTATTATTTGCATGTCCTTAAATGGGTACTTAACCCCCTTAATTTCCTGGTAGGTTTCATGACCCTTTCCGGCAACTAATATTATATCTCCGGGTTTCGACATGACACATGCTGTTTTTATTGCTTCCTCCCTCTTTGGGATGGATATCACTTTTTTATAATGTATTGGACTTACTCCTTTTTTAATTTCTTCAATAATGACTTCAGGATCTTCAAATCTTGGATTATCTGAAGTAAGTATTACTGTGCTGCTTTTGTCAGAAGCAATTTTTCCCATTATAGGTCTTTTCTCTTTGTCTCTGTTGCCTCCTGCCCCGACCACAGTGATAAGCTGTTCGTTTTCTGTTCGAATTGCAGTAATGGTATCAAGAATATTTTTTAGGGCATCCGGAGTGTGTGCATAATCGACAATGGCTGTAATATTGTTACTTGATTTAAAAATCTCGAATCTCCCTTTAACAGTATTTAGCTTACTAAGATTAGTTAGAACTTCTAGAATATTTTCTTCAAGGATAATAGCCGTTGAGTAAACAGCCAATAGATTATATGCGTTAAAAATCCCTACAAGGCGACACCATACATTATTGTTGTCAATTCTGAGTTGTAGGCCGTCAAATTGATTTTCCAGTATCTTACATTTGAAATCTGCCATTGCTTTTAAGCTATAGGTGTGCTTTGAAGCCCTGGTGTTTTGAAGCATTATCCGGCCGTTTTTGTCGTCAATATTGGAGAGCGCAAAAGCTTCCGGCGGAAGAGTGTCGAAAAAACTCTTTTTTACTTTAAGATAGTTTGCAAAACTTTTGTGGTAATCAAGGTGATCGTGAGTGAGATTTGTGAATATACCACCCCTGAATGTAAGCCCATTGATTCTTTTTTGAGAAATTGCATGCGAACTTACTTCCATAAAACAAAAATCACACTTGGAATCCAACATTTCACGGAGAAGATAATTTATTTGTATCGCATCTGGTGTAGTGTGTGTTGCGCTTATATTTTTATCTCCAATTTTATTTTCTATTGTAGATATTAAGCCAGTGTTGTATCCTAATAAGGAAAATAATTCATACAGCAGTCTTGCAATTGTTGTTTTTCCATTAGTCCCTGTAACTCCAATCAGTTTCAATTCTCCGGAGGGGTTATCGTAAAAATTGGAAGCTATCTGACCCAAAGCACTACTGCTATCCCTGACCTGTATATATGTGATTTTATCATTAGTAGTCTCCGGCATTGTTTCACAAACAATTGCAATTGCACCTTTCTTAATTACATCTTTAATAAATGAATGGCCATCAACGAGGGTTCCTTTGACAGCTATAAAAAGTCCACCTTTATTTATCTGCCTGGAATCAAAGCAGATACTACCAATTTGTTTGCTTAACGATCCGGTAGCGCTAACAATAGCAGTTTTATATAATATGTCTCTCAGTGATTTCAATTAAACTTATATATTTATGTGCTTAACTCCAGTACAATTTCTTTACCCACACTAATATTTGAGCCCGGACTTATTGATTGTTTAATAATTGTTCCTTTACCATGTAGTATGACTTTCAATCCTATTTTTTCAAGGATATATACGGCATCTTTTGCCCCCATTCCTTTTACATTTGGTACAATGTTTTCTGTTATTCTGCGTGTTCGGATTACAACATTATTTTCCTCAGGTAATGTGACTGCCCATTCATCAATGGAGTCAGTAATAATAACCGGTAGATTCAGGCTTCTGTATACAGTTAACAAGTCGGCCTGATTACCTGTTTTAGCAAGAGGAATGGAATTATCAGAATTGATTGTTATGTCTTTTTGCTGAATATCTAATTGTGTTGAGTATACTTTGTTAGCAATTTCCTTAAAGACAGGGGCTGCCACTGAACTGGCGTAATACAAGCCGGTGGAAGGTTTGCTGATAACTACAATACAAGAATATTTAGGGTTTTCAGCAGGAAAATATCCTACAAATGAAGCATTATAATTGTATTTATCATATCCCAGATTTCCTTTTGCTATTTGTGCTGTGCCCGTTTTTCCGGCTATTTTATAGGCTGAATTATCCAAGGACTTTCCAGTACCTCTTTCCACAACACCTTCAAGGATATCCTTAGCTTTTTCCAGTGTGTTTTTTGAACAAATTGACTCTTTAAGAACTTCTGTTTCAAAAGTGTTAATAGTTTTACCTGCTTCCCGGATTTCTTTAACAAACATGGGTTTTACTTTTTTCCCACCGTTTGCAATAGCATTATAAAATGCAAGTATTTGCATAGGAGTGAGTTTAACTTCATATCCAATCGACATCCATGGTAGCGTGATTTTTGACCAGCTTTTATCATCAGTAGATTTAATAAATGGCATACCTTCACCGCTTATATCAAGTCCCAGGGGATCATTTAAAGTCATATTGTTAAGGCAGTCGACAAACTTTTCCTCACGTTTAGTAAAGGCCTCTACAATTTTTTTTGAAATTCCAACATTGGATGATTTTTCGAATGCAGTTCTTAGTGTTATTGAAGTTTCTTCCAGGGGGTGCGAATCTGCCATTTTACTATTGTGGTAATAAACAGTGCCATTACCAGTTTTTATTGAATCTTCAAGTCCGGCATAATTGTTTTCCAGTAATGCCATAACTGAAGCAAGTTTAAAAGTTGAGCCGGGCTCAATGGACTCACCTATTGCGTAGTTATATGATTCTTTATAAACGCCATTCTTTTTATCAAGACTGAGATTAGCTATTGCCTTGATATGACCACTTTTAACTTCCATTAATATTGCACATCCATGATCAGCCTTATGTGCTTGGAGATGTTTAAGCAATGCATGCTCAGTGACATCCTGGATATTTATATCAATTGTTGTGATAATGTCCTGGCCGTTTCTTGGTTCAATCTCATTTGCATCGCTTAATGGCATCCAAACCCCATTACCAATTCTTTGCATTAACCGTTGACCTGAATAGCCAGTTAAAACGTCATTATATTTTCCCTCCAGACCTACTGAATAATTGTTTCTTTCATAACCAATAGTTCTTGCAGCCAGCATTTTAAATGGTAATTCCCGGTGAGTCTTTGAAATGATTATTAACCCGCCTCTATATTTTCCTTTTCTGAAAATCGGAAATTTTCTTAGTTTTTTGAGTTGAGAATATGTTACATTTTTTTTAACAGGGAAAAATCTATTACCATCAGCCCTTGCTTTCAAAAGATCACTCTTGTACTGTCCTGAAGATTTATTTTTAAATAGATGAGAAAGGCAATATGATAAGGAATCAATGTTTTTGAATAAGAAGTTATCAGAAATATGCTCCGATGCCACATCCATCCTGATATCAAAAATTGGAACTGAAGTTGCCAGGAGGGAACCATCTAAAGCGCAAATATTTCCCCTTACTGCTTTAATATTTGCCACTTTAAGGGTAAATTCCGTGGCTTTCTTTTTCCATTTTTCTCCTTCAATGAATTGTATCTTAATTGCTTTGCCAATAATGAAAAGGCCAAAGAGCAACATGAGAAAGTATACTACATATACCCTAAGCAATATGACTTTTCTTGTGTCCTTCATCATCTCTCTTTAATGTAGATTTTCTGTGGAGGTGTAGTTGATTCCTTTAATCCAATAACCTCCAGGTTTTTAGCTACTTCTGATTGTTTGCTTTGGAACATAAGCTCAGATTTTGTTGCTATGTGTTCATATCTAAGTTCCTTAAGTTCTGTTTTTATTTCTTCTATTTCGCGTGCCGTTTTTTCAGCGTAATAAGTGTTTCCTATGTATAGAATAGCTAGAAAGCTTAAGTAAAAAACAAAAGGCAAAAGCTTGATGCTGTTATCCGAAGTAAGGATAGTTCCATCAAGTATGTTGTGAAATTTCAGGCTGCTCCAGCTTTCACTTTTTATGCGCTTTTTTTGATTTTTTTGTTCGAGATCCATATTTTTCACATTAATGTCTTTATACATTAACTTTTTCTGCTATTCTCAACCTTGCACTTCTTGCCCTGCTATTTGTTGAAATTTCTTCTTCGCCGGGTATTATGGGTTTTCTACTTATTATTTTGAAGGGAGCTATAGGGTTGCCGTAAAAATCTTTTACAATGTTGCCCTTAAAATTTCCGGATTTAAAAAAATTTTTTACTAGCCTGTCTTCAAGGGAATGATAAGAAATGACAACCATTCTGCCACCACCTTTTAATGCTTTTGCCGATTGTTCCAATAAATCTTTTAATGCCCCCAGTTCATCATTTACCTCAATTCGTAAAGCCTGAAAGACCTGGGCATAATATTTATTCTCCTTTCCTTTATGAACACAATTTGTTATCACTTCCTTGAATTCATCAATACTGGAAATATTATTTGTTTTTCTTTTATTGACAATTGTAGATGCCAGTTTTTTCGAATTTCTGATTTCTCCATATCCTGAAAAAATACTTATTAGCTTATCCTCTGAATATTCGTTGAGTATTGTAGTTGCTGTAATACCCAGGTTTTTATTCATTCGCATATCCATCACGCCTGAAAATCTTGTCGAAAAACCTCTTTCCGCGTTATCAATTTGATGAGACGATACTCCAAGATCAGCAAGTATTCCATTTACCGGGACGGCATTGTGAAGTTTTAAGAAGTTAATCAGATAACGAAAATTTTGACGGATGAAAACAAATCTATTGTCCTCAATGATGTTTCCGGTAGCATCTTCATCCTGATCGAAGGCGTAAAGTTTTCCTGAAGTGAGATTATTTAATATTTGGAGAGAATGTCCACCACCACCAAATGTAACATCAACATAAATCCCTTTGGGATCTATAGCTAATCCATCAATACATTCATTTAGTAATACCGGATTGTGATACATTATTCTTTTAAACCTTCTGTGTCATTTTTACCCATTACTTCTTCAGCTAGAGAAGAAAAGTCCTCAGGTTCATCTGTAAGCAGGTTGTTGTAGGCAGCTTTATCCCAGACCTCAATTCTGTTGGAGTAAGCAAATAATACCAGTTCCTTCCCGATACCAGCATAACTGAGCAATGCTTTAGGGAGCAATAACCTGCTATTTCCATCCAATTTTATCTCAGTAGCTCCACGGTGAAAATACCGTACAAAATCCCTGATTTTTTTTACGTACAGGTTCTTCTTATTGATTTCCTCACTGATATCTTTCCATTCATTCATTGGATAAAGGACAAGGCATTTTTCAAAACCCCTGTTTATAACAAACCTTTCCTCTGCTTCGGAGGGAATTTGCTTCTTTAATGCAGAAGGCATCATTATTCTGCCTTTTACATCAATTTTGCAGTCAAATTCACCAATAAGGTTTACCATATTCTTCTAGCTTTTTTTAAAGGGGTAAATATACGAACAAAATTACCACATCTTACCACTTTTTACCACATTGTTAATAAAAAGTTCCATTTTTTTTGTGATATTTTTTACTATATCGATGTAAATGCAAGAGATACAGTGAATTAGGCAAGAAAATTTATTTTTTAAATTTTCCTACTTTTTAACACTTTCCTCGGGTAATGTAAACTTTGTCTATAATGTTACATGTTTCAAGTCTTGCATAGAGCATAGGATTTGTTGTAAAGCACTATTACCCTGCAAGTTAAAAAAACGATCTCCATGCTTTTTACTCTATGCACAGTGCATTTTTAGAATAATTTGGAGTTTAAAAACAGACTCAAATTAATTTTGACCGGATTTTCCAAATATTGAGTAATTTTGCTAAACATGAGTTGATTCAAGCAATAAGAAAAATGGTAGCTAAAGAGCAGCAGGTAAACGCAGAACAGATTTCTGAAAAATTTATTGATTTGGATGAGATTATTAGAAATAAAAATCCGAGACTGGCAAATATGTTGCCGGGTTTTATTTTACGTTATTTAAAAAGAGTTATTCATGAACGAGAGTTAAACGAGATAATATTTCAAAACAGGGATAAATTTGGACTTGATTTCATAAATAGTTTACTTGAAACATATCAGGCGAAAATAACTGTAAATGGCTTAGAAAATATACCTAAGGAGGGTAGGTATATTTTGGTTTCCAATCATCCGTTGGGAGGTCTTGATGGTATTGCATTGATGGGAGTTGTTGGAAAGGTCAGGAAAGATATTATCTTTCCTGTTAATGATCTTTTAATGAATTTGCCAAATCTGAAAGTGCTTTTTGCCCCTATTAATAAACATGGCAGTAATAGGGAAAATATTAAAATTATTGAGGATGTTTTTGCTTCGGATGTTTTTATTCTTTATTTCCCTGCAGGCTTGGTTTCGAGAAAGCATGGCAAAAAAATTATGGATCTTGAATGGAAGAAAAGCTTTATTTTATGGGCCAGTAAGCATAAGAGGGACATAATACCTGTTTATATTGAGGCAAAAAATACAAACTTCTTTTATAATCTTGCCAGACTCAGGGCTTTTTTTCGGATTAAACAAAATATTGAAATGCTTTATCTGGTTGATGAGATGTTTAAGCAAAAGGATAAGGATTTAGTGATTACAATAGGAACAGCTGTGCCATACTCAAGCTTTGATAATAGCCATACAAGCATTGAATGGGCTAAAATAATGAAGGAAAAAGTATATTCTCTAAAACAAGACAAATAGCTTTAATTAGAATATTTATTTAGAAAAAAAGATAACATGAAAGCAATTATCTCTGCTGTTGACAGAAAGCTTTTAAAAGATGAACTCACAGAGGAGAAGTTCATCAGGGAAACTAATAATGGAAACAATTTGATCTACATTATTAGTTATCTCGATTCTCCAAATCTTATGACTGAAATTGGACGTTTAAGGGAGATCACTTTCAGGGATGCAGGAGGAGGTACAGGAAAGAGAACCGATATTGACATTTTTGATACTCAGGATGTTCCTTTCAAACAACTAATAGTCTGGAACCCCGAAGATGAAGAAATTGTTGGCGGCTATCGGTTTATACTTGGAAGGGATAGTCCTTTTAATGAGCAAGGAGAACTCCAAAGTCCGACATCAAAACTTTTCAGGTTTTCGCAACAATTTATTGATGAATATCTTGATTTTACGATAGAATTAGGACGATCCTTTGTTCAGCCTATCTATCAGCCAACATATAATATCAGGAAAGGGATGTATTCTCTTGATAATGTTTGGGATGGACTGGGAGCAATTATTATCCAAAATCCCGACATTAAGTACTTATTTGGAAAAATCACAATGTACCCCCATATTAACCTTTTAGCCCGTGACCTTATTCTCTTCTTCTTAGGTAAATATTTTCCTGACCCTGAGAAGTTGATCGAACCTCATGATGCAGTGATAATACAAACTGATAAGATAATTCTTGAGAATGTTTTTACAGGAAAAAATTATGATGAAGATTATAAAATCCTGATGCACCATGTCAGAGGGCTTAAAGAAAACATTCCTCCGCTTGTGAATGCCTATATGAATCTTTCGTCAACGATGCGATCATTTGGAACAGCGGTTAATCATAATTTTGGCAACGTTGAGGAAACTGGTATTATAGTTACCATAAAGGATATTTATGAGTTTAAAAAAGAAAGACATTTATCTACTTATAAGAAATAAAAAGATATTCGTATGCAGGTGAAAAAGGCAGAATTTGTGATCAGTAATACTAATGTTGGGAAATGCCCAACAGGAGACAAGCCTGAGTATGCTTTTATTGGACGTTCTAATGTTGGTAAATCATCAGTTATAAATATGCTTTGCGGCAGAAAAAATCTGGCAAAAATATCATCCACTCCGGGTAAAACACAGCTCATTAATCATTTTATAATTGACGATGGCTGGTATCTTGTTGACCTTCCGGGTTTTGGTTTTGCTAAGTCATCAAAAAAAGAAAGAGAAAAATGGAGGAAGATGATAAACTCTTATTTGCTAAAGCGAGTAAATTTACTCTGTAGTTTTTTTCTCATCGATTCCAGAATTACTCCCCAAAAAAATGATACTGAATTTATAAATTGGTTTGGAGCCAATAAACTTCCTTTTGTATTAATTTTCACAAAAACAGACAAGCTTAAGCCTCATCAGCTCTCAAAAAATGTTGAAGCATATAGAAAACACCTCTACGAAAGCTGGGAAGAGCTTCCACTAATGATTCTTACTTCATCAAAAACAGCTCTGGGGAAAAACGAAGTATTAGATTATATTGATCAAAATAATAGAATGTTTTTTGAAACAGGATTAAGTTAAGATTTCAATTCAAGTAATAAGTGCTCCCTGCTAACCATTTCTCCTGATTTTACATGGATTTTTTTAATTGTTGCATCATGAGGCGCAATAATTTTATTATTCATTTTCATGGCTTCAAGAATGAGCAGTTCATCTCCTTTCTGAACTTTTTGACCGATTTTAACAAAAATATCCAATATCGTTCCTGGGATAAAAGCTGTTATTTGATTTGGATCTGGTGTTTTATACTTTTTCCTGTTCAGGTATTTTTTGGTGTACAAAGTTTTATATTCCGCACTATCAATGATCAGAGTATCCTGATTAACATTAGTTCTGTTTTTCCCCATATTTTCTTTCTTCACCTTACCCTTCTTTTCTTTTTTTACAGTTTTTTCTTTCACCATAATGACGTAGATTAAAATGGAGGAATACCATGTTTTTTATTTGGTGGTGTTTCTGATTTTTGGGCTGATATTTCAATAGCATGTATCAGGAAATGCCTTGTTTCAACGGGTTCAATAACAGCATCAACATATCCATAAGCTGCAGCTACATATGGATTGGCGAATTTTTCCTTATACTCCTCAATTTTTTGTTTTCTTGTTTCTTCAGGATTTTCCGCTTTATTGATTTCATGTTTAAAAATAATATTTGAAGCACCTTCAGGCCCCATAACAGCTATTTCAGCAAATGGCCACGCAAAAACAAAGTCAGCTCTTAGATGAGATGAACACATAGCAATATAACCTCCACCGTAAGCTTTTCGAAGAATAACTGTAATTTTAGGTACAGTTGCCTCCGAATATGCATAGAGTATTTTTGCACCATGACGGATAACACCAGCATGTTCCTGATCAACTCCAGGAAGGTATCCAGGCAGGTCGACTAATGTGATCATTGGAATATTAAAAGCATCGCAATATCGAATAAATCTTGCAGCTTTGTCGGATGAATCAATATCCAGAACTCCTGCAAGGTATTTGGGTTGATTGGCAATAAATCCAACTGTTTCTCCATTTAATCTTGCTAAACCGATAACCATGTTCAAAGCAAAACCTTCCATGATCTCCAGAAATTCAGAATCATCAACAAGTGCCATAATAACATCTCTTACATCATAAGGCTCTTTTGGGTCGGTTGGAATAATAGAATCGATTTTATACTGCCTTGATTTAGGAGGTTTTTTAGGGAAAGAGTCTGCCTTTTTCTCATTATTCCAAGGAATAAAACTTATCAGTTGTTTGATCTGATCAAAGCAGTGTTGTTCACTTTCAGAAAAGAAATGGGCATTGCCGGTTATTTCAGAGTGAACTCTTGCTCCACCCAGTTCTTCCATTGTAATTTCTTCTCCTAAAACAGTTTTAATTACTTCCGGTCCTGTAATGAACATCTTGGAAATTTTGTCAACCACAAAAACAAAATCAGTAAGAGCAGGGGAGTAAACGGCTCCTCCTGCACAAGGTCCCAGAATAACTGATATTTGCGGGATAATGCCTGATGCTTTTGTGTTACGATAAAAGATCTCACCATAACCGGCAAGAGAGTTAACACCTTCCTGTATTCGTGCTCCCCCTGAATCATTAATGCCAATTAAGGGAACTTTCAGTTTCAGGGCATGATCCATTATCTTGGTAATCTTCTTTGCATGCATCCATCCTAATGATCCGCCGGCGACAGTGAAATCCTGTGCATATATGCAAACAGGATGGCCGCTTATCATCCCCGTTCCTGTTATCACCCCATCTCCGGGGAGATATTTTTTGTCCATATCAAAGTCTTTTGCAGCATGTTCGACAAAAAGGTCATACTCATGAAATGACTTAGGATCCAGCAAAGTAATGATCCTCTCCCTGGCTGTCATTTTTCCAATAGCTTTTTGCTTTTTAATAGCTTTATCGCCACCACCCTTTAGAGCATCCCGCATTCTTTGCTTGAGATCGCTGGTTTTTTGTTTCAGATCCATGTATGTAAATTTAATTAATGTTCAAAAAAAAGACAATATTTATCCAAACCCCATTATTCCAATAATACAAAAATATGTTTAATATTTTGTAAAAACAAAACAAAAGATGTTTTTGGTTTATTTTGAATCATCATACCTTAACCAATTTTATAAAAATCACCTGTTTAAGAGAATTTATTAATTTTGACTTGTGCAAATAAAATAAATATATGAACATTGAAGAATTCAGGGCATACTGTCTCAAAAAAAAAGGAGTAAGTGAGGAGTTTCCTTTTGATGAGGATACACTTGTATTTAAAGTAGCAGGGAAGATGTTTACCTTAACCGGACTTGCAGGAGATTTCAGAATAAATCTTAAGTGTAATCCCGAAAAAGCAATTGAGCTCAGAGAAAAATATCCATTCGTTATTCCTGGTTACCATATGAATAAAAAACACTGGAATACAGTAATTGTTAAGGATTGTGATAGTTCCAAACTTTTACATCAATGGATAGATAACTCATATGAACTGGTTGTTTCAAGCTTGACCAGGAAACAAAGAGAAGCCTTATAAAAAAAGGCCATCCGATTATGGATAGCCTTTCTTTTCTTAGATAAATATTTTATTCTTTACCTACATAGAACTCAATAACTTTTTCGCTTTCATTACCAAGTTTGTCTTTAGCTTTTACAGTAACAGTATAGAGTTTTTTGCTTTTGAAAAGCAGAAGCTCGGAAACATCAAGTGTGTATGGACTTGAATAATCCTTGAAAGCTGCACCATTTATAGAATATTGAATTTTTTGTGTTCCGCATTTTTTGTCTGTTGCACCAAGGAATATTCTTGTATAATTTGGATAAACATCATAGGTCTTTCCATTTTTTGTTATCCTGTTAATTGCTTTAATACTAAAATTATGATATATAACAGGTGGTGTGTTATCAACAAAAACTGCACTTTCTTTCACTTGTTCTACATTGTTTACCCTGTCAGTAGCATGAAAAGTAATTTTTCTGTATCCTTCATTAGGAATAGTAAAAGGGCTATTGTAGGTGCTCTTACTTCCATCAACAGTATATTCGGTTATCTTTACACCTGATTCATAATCTTTAGGTGTCAGTGTAACTTTGGTGTTTTGATTAATAAACAGAGTATCCCTGTCGAAGAACTGAGGTTTTCCATATATGATACCGGTTGTTGGAGGAACATTATCCATATAAACTTTCAGGTATTTTGTATTTTCTCTGTTAGTAACCTTATCAGTTCCGTAATATGAGATTGTATGCAGTCCTTTTTTGTCCGGAACTTTGAAAGGTGATGAGAAAGTAGTTTTTCCTGTCCCATCAATAAGATAAGTAATTGACTCAACACCAGCTTTGTTATCTGTGGATGCCAGGTTGATCGTAGTTCTTGAAGAAACATATTTGTAGTTGCCAATATATTGATCTCCCTGTATAGTATTTGTTGTAACAGGCGGGATTTTATCAAGATAAAAATTATAGACAAGTTTTGTTTCAACATTATTTACATTATCAGTTGAATAGTATGTGAATGCGTGGTCGCCATCTGTTAATCCTGACAAAGGGACTGGGCTGTAGTACACAAGAGGATTTCTACTGTCGAAATAATATTTTGTATTTCTAACACCTGAGAGATTATCAGTTTTTGTGAGAGTGATCTTAGCTTTAGGAGAAACAATATCACCAAGTTTCGGATCACTAACAGCATACGTTGTTTTTGGACTTGTAAGGTCAACTGTGAAGGTTTTTGATTTTGGATTTTCAGCATTTCCAACATTATCAGCTGCATAATATTTTAAAGTATGCTGGTTTTCCTTATTCATATTCAGAGTTGAGGTATAGTTTGCATAGGCTGCTCCATCAATTGAATAAAGAGTTTTTTCAACACCGGAAACAGCATCACTGGATGTAACAGTAACTGTAAGTCCAACACCGTAATATATAATATTTCCTTTTACATATTTTGGAGCTCCTGCGAACTTCGTTTTTGAGGCTGGAGCAATACCATCAGCATAAACTTCAAAAATGATATCCTGCAATGGTTGTATAAACTTTTTTGTATTTGGATCCACAGCATGTGGTGATCTTACAGTGTTCCTACCTTCTGTGTCAAAGTAAAATGGATTTGTATACTTTGCAGTGACTTTGCTTTCAAGTAAATGAGATTTAGCATCTGCTGCTTTAGAGGTAGAAAGCCACAGATAAACCGGAAGGGCTTTTTGAATGTAAAAGTTGCCATTTGGTGCAACATAAGTCCTTTTTTCATGGGTCATTTGTTGTTGTGCCATAATTGCACCTGACATAATGATCAAAGCAAAAAGTAAAATTAATTTTTTCATGATCTATGATTTAATTAGACAATAATGAAGTTTATAACTCATTGCAATAATATGAAATTTATTTATAAAAACAAAATATAAAACCCAAAACTTTTTTAGCGTAGCCTCACAATCGTGATCCCATGCCCGCCTCTTTCAATATGTTCATCCTGGAAGGTTTTTATTTCTGGTAATCCTGCAAGATAGTCACGTATGATCTTTCGTAAAACACCATCGCCTTTTCCGTGGAGTATGCTTACTTCTTTAGTGTTTAAGTAAATGGCATCATCAATAAAATGACGTATTATTGAAATTATTTCATCTGACCTTTTTCCTCTTACATCTATATTGGATTTGAAACCTGCAAGCTTTTGGTTCATTTCCGAAATAATATTACCGTAACTTTTTTTAGTCCCACTTGCAAAAGTATGCTTATCTTTTTTAGACGGGCTCTCAAGCTTATCAAGTGGAATTCTAAGACTCATCGTTCCTGATATAACAACAGCGTTTTTACCTTTAATTTCTGACAGTTCACCAATTGTATTCTGTCCTTTAATTTTAACCAGGTCTCCTGCTTTCGGAGAAAAGAGAGTATCCGTTTGCTTCTCTTTTTGATCGATCTTAGCAGGTTCTGTACTTTCAATAGATGTTTTTTTTTTAGCTTTATCCGGTAATTTTGCGGAGATTTTTTCTCGTTGGGTTTTAATGTTTTCACGCAACTTCCTGGTTTTTTCCTTATCTGCCTGGGTTTCCCGTATCTCCTTAATAGTATTTTCTATTATTTTGTTTGAATTATCCAATATTTCTTTTGCCTGGATCCTGGCTTCTTCAAGAATTTTGTTTTTCTCTTTTTTAAGATCTTCGGTTAGTTTCTCATATTTTTCAGTAATCTCAGCAAAAAACTCATCAGCAACTCTCAGCTCTGTACTTTTCTTATCTATCACCTCTTTCTCCAGTTCAAGTTCCTGAAGTTGCTTGTCAAAATCCAATTGAGTTTTACCGGTTTTTTTTGATGCATTCTCCAGAATTTCTTTCTCAAGGCCAATATTCTTTGCAATTTCAAATGTAAATGAGCTACCCGGCCTACCCGTTTTTAGTTTGAAAAGAGGATGCATACTTTTGACATCAAAGGTCATTGCACCATTAAAAACACCTTCTTCTTTGTCGGCCAAGAGTTTAAGATTGCTGTAATGAGTTGTTACAACTCCATAGGAACCTTTACTGTTCATATCTTCAAGAATTGCTTCTGCAATGGCGCCACCAAGAATTGGTTCTGTGCCTGTTCCAAATTCATCGATAAGGAAAAGAGTTTCTTTGTTCGTATTACCTGAAAAGAATTTCATGTTCAGTAAATGAGAACTGTATGTGCTCAGATCATTTTCTATGGATTGTTCATCACCAATATCTATAAATATTGAATTAAATATCCCGGCTTCTGAATTTTCTTTTAACGGGATCAGCAATCCGCACTGAAGCATATATTGCAGCAGTCCAATAGTTTTCAAACAAACGGATTTTCCACCGGCATTAGGCCCGGATATCACAAGTATACGTTTCTTCTGGTCAAGTTTAATATCCAGTGGTACAACATTCTTACCCTGATTTTGGAAAGATAAAAATAATAAAGGATGAATTGCCTGTTTCCAGTCGATAAAAGTTTTGTGTGTAAGGATGGGTTTTACGGCTTTAATATTCAGGGCAAATTTTGCCTTTGCTCTAATAAAATCAATCATTCCCATGAAATCATATGAAAGCATGATCTCATTAATATGTGGGCGGAGGTAAACAGTAAACTCTAAAAGAATTCTATAGATCTCTCTCTTTTCGGCATTTATTAATTCCCTGATATCATTATTAGCTTCAAATATTTCCTGTGGTTCAATAAATACAGTTTGCCCGGTAGATGATTCATCATGTATAAATCCTTTTAATTTTCTTTTACTTGCAGCAGAAACCGGGATTACCATTCTTCCATTGCGTATTGTTATTTCAACATCCTTATCTGTCCATCCTGCTTTTTTTGCATGCACAAGTGTCTGACCAATTTTTTTATCAATTTCTTTTTGGTTTTTGATCAGCTCGTACCTTATTCTGTGAAGTTCCTCTGAAGCACTATCCCTTATTTGTCCTTTGTCATTAATTATTGAGTCAAGTTTGTTAAGAATACCTTTCTCTACAAAAATGTCTGAGCTTAGTTTTTTAAGATTTGGATAATCCTCCTTACTTGCTTTTCTGAAAAATGATAATAGATTGTTTATTGTATTTAGCGAAGATTTCAGATCAAAGAGACCTTCAATTTCAATACAGCTTCCTTCAACTTTTATTCTGGATAATTCTTCTGTCAGGTCAAAATAATTCTGTGATGGGAAGTTATCAGAAAAGAGTAGTATTTGCCTGAATTCATCAAGCAGGCAAAGACTCTTGTTGATATCATCGAATTCAGATGAAAAACTTATTTTATCAACCAGTTTTTCTCCAAGCTCACACAGGCAGTATCCTTTAAGCATTTGCCGGATAGTGTCAAAACCGATTTTGTTTTCGAATTCCTGGGGATATATCACGCTTTATTTAGGTTTAAGGTTTAAGGTATAAGGTTTAAGGTATAAGGTATAAGGTTTAAGGTATAAGGTTTAAGGTATAAGGTATAAGGTATAAGGTGTTTTTTGTTGATTGTTTACTGATAATTGATCACTGTTATAAATGACTGCCTACTGCAGACTGTTGACTGCCGACTTATTTTCTTCTTCTAAAGAATATCTGAATATACAAACTAAACGCAACGGCTGTAATAATCTGACACTTAATCGGTGTGGATATTAAGGACCCTTCTATTAATGTTAAGCTGATAAGTAGAGACTTCAATCCATAATAAAATCCTTTACTCACTATTATACTTATGAGCATTGAGAAAAATGAGTTTTTAATTTTTGAAATGAGGAAATAAAACAAGTAGATATTGAGTAATAGCTCTAAAAGTATTATTGAGGTTTTCAACAAATATGGATGTGATGCAATAAAGTATGAGAAAAGTGGAAGAAGTATTGCAAGAAAGTAAGAGTTCCTTTTATTGGTATGTGCCAGTGCAAGTATTATCATCATCCGCATGGGATCGACCATGTAGAGTGGAAAATTCAAAAAACCGGATATAGCAGGTAAGAAGAATATAAAAGCAAGAGCTATTATGTTGATGATAAATATGTTCAGGATTTTATTGATTTTTTTCATTTTGAGTTTATCGATTAAGGATTACAAATATATTAGTTTTTGATTAAGTTGCTGGTTTTTATATAGCCACAGATTACACTGATTAATGATTCAATAATGACATGAATTGCCTCCAGATTTATCTGGTGGATATTAGTATTCAGTAAAAGAAAAGTGGTTTTAACCAAATTTGCACTTGATCATAAATAATATTTAAACATGATTTCTGTTAATAATTCAGAATTTTTATTTACTTTGGTACTTCCATTGCTCATAAATCTAATCTGAATCTCATGAAAAGAAGAGAGTTCATTAAGAAAAGCATTACATCCGGTGTCGTTGCAGGATCAGCACTGACTTTTATGCCTTACAGGAATCTGTTTGGTGCATATAATAACCCTGCTGATCCATATGATCTGGTTGCTATAAAGGGTGGAGAGCCACATCTGATGTTTGATACAGCGATAGAATCACTCGGAGGTATGAGGAAATTTGTAAAAAGTGGCCAGAGGGTTGTTGTTAAGCCAAACATTGGTTGGGATGCTTCTCCTGAAAGAGCTGCAAATACTAATCCAAGACTGGTTGGTAGAATTGTTGAACATTGCTTTAACGCAGGGGCAAAAGAAGTACTTGTTTTTGACAATACCTGTAATGACTGGAACAAATGTTATTCGAACTCCGGAATTGAAAAGGCTGTTAAAGATGCCGGTGGTAAAATGGTTCCAGGAAATACCGAAGGATATTATCATAAGGTTGCAGTTACACAGGGTAAGAGTCTAAAAGATTCAAAAGTTCATGAACTTATTCTTGAGTCAGATGTCTTTATTAATGTTCCTGTACTGAAACATCATGCTGCTACCGGTCTGTCAATTTCAATGAAAAACCTAATGGGCATAATCTGGGACAGGAGATATTGGCATCGCAATGATCTGCATCAGTGTATCGCTGATTTTACAACCTGGAGTAAGCCTGATTTGAATATAATAGATGCATACAGGGTTATGCAAAAGAATGGACCACGTGGTGTTTCTGTGGATGATGTTGGATTATATAAAGCCCAGATAATTTCGACAGATATGGTGGTAGCAGACACCTCAGCAACAAAGTTGTTTGGGTCAGATCCTGCAGATGTTGACTATCTTAAAATTGCTGATCAGATGGGTGTGGGAACAATGGATCTTAAGAGCCTTAATATTAAAAAGATAATGATATAGGTTCATGAAGTGGAAACTACTGAAAAAGATACGAGTTTGGGTTTCTCTTTTGTTTTTTGTCTGCACACTGTTTATATTTCTTGATTTTACTTTTTCTTTAGCATTTCAGTTTTTTAGCACCATTCTCTACCTCCAGTTTGTTCCATCACTATTTAAGTTTATCAATCTTATTAGCTTTTCTGCTGTGGGTTTCATTTTTGTAGTAATAATTACACTGTTTTTCGGCAGGGTTTATTGCTCATCGGTTTGCCCGCTTGGAACATTACAGGATATCATCAGTAATATTTCTAAAAGAGGACGCCGGGAAAAGAGATTATTCAAATACCTGAAACCAAATTCGTGGATAAAATATTCTATTCTGATAATAACTCTTATTTTAATTTCAAGTGGAAGTATTCTATTAGTGAATTTATTAGATCCGTACAGCCTGTTTGGTAAAATCTCTTTAAATCTTTTCCGTCCTCCTGTTATCTGGATCAATAATTTTCTGGTCGGGATATTTGAATCTTTTGATCAATACATATTATATCGAGTAGAGGTAAAGCATTATAATCCTTTATCTATAACATTTTCTCTGCTAATGCTGGGATTTATTCTTTGGCTGTCATTAAAGAAGGGCAGGCTATATTGTAATACTGTTTGTCCTGTGGGTACAGTATTAGGAATTATCTCAAAAATATCACTTTACAGGATCAGTATTAGTGAGATAGCATGTACTCAGTGTGGTGTATGCAGTTATGTTTGCAAAGCCGGGTGTATTGATTATGAAAATTCAAAACTTGATGTAAGCAGATGTATTTCTTGTTTTAATTGCATGATAGTGTGTCCGGAAAATGGTATAACATATAACAGGATTGGGAGTAATAAACCGGAGAAAAAAACTGATCCGGTAAAAAGACAATTTCTTTACAACTCTTTGCTTCTTGCTGCAGGTATACTGGGGTTTTCTAAATTAGTGTCAGGTCAGGATAAACCTAAACTTGATTCTATACCTATATATAAACCTAAACCCGGTTTGGCTACTACAATTCCGGAAGATAAGAAATTTCATGTCACAGCTCCCGGCTCATTAAGCATCGATCATTTTAAAGCTTATTGTACTGCTTGTCATTTATGTGTTGCTGTTTGCCCAAATCAGGTTTTACAACCTTCGTTTCTGGAGTTTGGCCTTTCAGGGATAATGCAGCCTCGTATGGACTATCATACTGCTTATTGTAATTATGATTGTATAAGATGTACTGAGGTTTGTCCAAGTGGAGCTATATTGCCGGTTACAACAGATGATAAAAAGAAAATCCAGATTGGTAAAGTTGTATTTATCAAGGATAACTGTATAGTTGTTACAGAGAATACGGCTTGTGGAGCATGTTCCGAACATTGCCCGACAAAATCAGTTCAAATGGTTCCATATGAAAAGGGACATCATATCCCTGAAGTGGATACTGAAATTTGTGTTGGGTGTGGGGCTTGTGAGTTTGCATGTCCTACATTGCCCTATAAAGCTATTTTTGTGAATGGTAATGACATACATTTGACGGCAAAAGTAATTGAGGCAAGTGATGAAATAAAAGAGGTTTATCTGGAGGAAGATTTTCCGTTTTAGATAGAATGGAACACAGATGACACGGATTCAACGAATTATCACTGATTAAATCCGTGCAAATCAGTAACATCAGTGTCATTAGTGTTCTATTATAAGTTTGATATAAAATTAATTATTACTAATGTTCATAGATGCATAAGCAAAAATTAGATCAAATATTCGGCTATTATTTAATGCTCAGCCTAATATTGATTATCTCCTGCACAAATGAGAAATCAGGAATCCAGCATATAGAATTATCTGAAAACTGGCAATTCAGGCTAATTTCAGATACTATTTTCCCTGGAATGAACAGCGAGTTTTATGATGCATCTGTCCCGGGCTGTGTACACACAGATCTTTACAAGAACCAGATTATAGGTGATCCCTTTTATCGAAATAATGAAGAAAAACTACAGTGGATAGAAAACATGGATTGGGAATACCTGACTTTGTTTGATGTTAATGATAATTTGTTGGAGAGAAATAATATAGAACTGGAGTTTAAAGGTCTGGACACTTATGCAGATATTTATCTCAATGATAAAAATATCCTTACTGCAGATAATATGTACAGGACATGGAAAGTCGATTGCAAGGAGTTTCTTAAAAAGGGCACAAATGACCTAAGAATAATTTTTCATTCCCCGATAAATATTGAAAAAGCTAAAAGAGACAGCTTAGGTTTTGATCTTCCTGATATCAGAGGATTCACCCGCAAGGCTCCATATCATTACGGATGGGACTGGGGGCCACGTTTTGTTACTGCCGGTATATGGAGGCCGGTAGTATTATCAGCATGGGATAATGCAAAAATTAACGATATCAGAGTATTACAGAAAAATATTAAGAAAGATACTGCATTGGTTTTTGTTGAAGTTGATATACAGAGTGAAGATACTTTAGATAGTGAAATGCAATTTTCAATATTGAGTGGAACAAATCAGATTGATAGAGTCAAAGAGTCGTTTTTACTTATTCCAGGATTAAATAAAGTAAAGATAAGTTTAATTATTCCTGACCCACAACTCTGGTGGCCGAATGGAATGGGGGAGGCTTTTTTGTATGATTTAAAATGTGAATTATCAGTTGACAAAGAAGTATTGGACGAAAAGGATCTCAGAACGGGATTACGCAACATTGAACTTGTTACAGAAAAGGATAGTATCGGAGAAAGCTTTTATTTTAAAGTGAATGGTGTCAAGGTTTTTATCAAAGGTGCTAATTATATCCCACAGAATAGTTTCCTGACAGAAGTAACCAAGGACAATTATGAGGAGTTAATAAAATCTGCTGTTAATGCAAATATGAATATGTTGCGGGTCTGGGGAGGAGGAATCTATGAAGAGGATATCTTTTATGAACTCTGTGATGAAAACGGGATAATGGTGTGGCAGGACTTTATGTTTGCCTGCAATATGTATCCCGGTGATTATGTTTTTCTTGAGAATGTTAGAAAGGAAGCTATTGATAATATTAAGCGTTTTCGGAATCATCCATGCCTGGCTTTGTGGTGTGGAAATAATGAAGTTGATGAGGGATGGAAGAACTGGGGATGGCAGAAGCAATTAAATTATTCAGCAGAGCAATCTGAAATTATTTGGAACAACTATTTAAGTATGTTTCATGATCTTCTTCCATCTGTAGTAAGTGAATATAATCCTGGAGTGGCATACTGGCCTTCTTCTCCCAAACATGGTTGGGGGCATAAGGAAAGCATGACAGAAGGTGATTCACATTATTGGGGAGTTTGGTGGGGAGAGGAGCCCTTTGAAATGTATGAAAAAAAGGTGGGAAGGTTTATGAGTGAATATGGCTTCCAGGGATATCCGGATATCAGCACAATTTCAAGTTTTACTTTGGATACTGACAGAGAAGTTGATTCTGATGTTATGAGAACTCATCAAAAGCATCCTCGGGGAATTGAACTGGTTAAAAAGTATATGGAAAGGGATTATAAAGCTCCAAAAGATTTTATTTCTTTTCTTTATGTAAGTCAGTTGCTTCAGGCAGAAGGAATAAAGACAGCTATTGAAGCACATCGCAGGGCTAAACCATACTGTATGGGGACATTGTATTGGCAGTTAAATGATTGCTGGCCAGTTGCTTCATGGTCGGGTGTTGACTATTTCGGCAGATGGAAAGCTATGCATTATTTTGTTAGGGATGCGTATAAAACTTTTCTTATATCTGTGGCTGAAAATGATGAAGAGCTTGAAATATATGTGGTTTCTGATAGCATTAATGAAATTGATGCTACACTTGAAATGAAACTGATGACTTTTGAGGGTGAGGATATCTTTGATGAAGAAATACAAATGAGTATACCTCCCTTATCAAGTCAGATAGGCTATTCAGTAAAAACCTCCGATATCTTAAATGGAGTAAAGAAAGACGGAGTCTTTCTCATGCTTAACATACTGCACCATAATAGTTCTCTATCAAAAGAAGTATATTATTTCACAAAGCCTAAGCGTCTGGCTCTACTACCTGAAGAAATATCCAGTAATATCAATAAAGTAAATGACCATTGGAAAATTGAATTATCTTCCAGTCGCCTTATTAAAAATGTTTATCTGAGAGTTGATGGTGATGATGGCTTTTTCTCGGATAATTATTTTGATTTGATGCCAGGAGAGATAAAATTGGTAAAATATTTTCCTGGAAGGCAGGAATTTGATTTTTCTGAGAAACTACTTATTCATACTCTGAACCATTCTTATCGTTGATAAATTGTAATATTTTTACAATAAGGTGCTTTTGTTCTGTTCCGTTAGGAACAATATATCGGTAGAAATTTAAACAAGAATAGATTATTAAGTTCCGTAGGAACGAAATATTGAATGATATGGAAAATAGTTTTGTAAAACCGTTGATGCAAATTATTTCGTACCTGACAGCACTTAATGTAAACAACGGAATTTATAATTTACCAATATAAAGTCCATAGCGGGACTTAGCTTATCGAAACAACTTCCCATTTTCAAACACCCAAAGGAATGCATGAAGTAAGAAAGGCATTGACCATTTATAATTAATTTGGATTCATTTTAAATAAGCAAGTATAGGTTTTAATTAAATGTAATTATTCAGTAATTTAATAATATTTTTATAATTTCGCCTTCCATTTTTAACCTGAACAATTTAGCTTAGAAAACAAAAATCATTTATTAAAGATATTTATATAAACACTCAATTATGGAAAAGAAGAAAAATTTTGTAACAAGCGATGGGAACTATGCTGCTTCATATATGGCATATATGTTTAGTGAAGTGGCAGCCATCTATCCAATCACTCCGTCTTCAAATATGGCTGAGAATATGGATGAATGGGCTGCATACGGCAGGAAAAACATTTTTGGTGAAGATGTGTTGGTAACTGAGATGCAATCCGAAGGTGGTGCTTCAGGTGCTCTTCATGGTGCATTGCAGTCTGGTGCATTGGCAAGTACTTTTACGGCTTCACAAGGATTACTTTTGATGATACCAAATATGTATAAGATGGCTGCTGAGCTCTTGCCGGCCGTATTTCATGTAAGTGCAAGAAGTGTTGCCGCACACGCACTATCAATTTTTGGTGATCATTCTGATATTTATGCCACAAGACAAACTGGTTTTGCTCTTCTTGCCAGTGGTGGAATACAAGAGATTATGGACTTAGCAGGTGTTGCTCACCTTGCAGCTATTAAAACAAGAATACCATTTGTACATTTCTTTGATGGCTTCAGGTCGTCGCATGAAGTCCAGAAGATTGAAGCTCTGGCTACAGAAGATATGGCAAAACTTATTGATTATGATGCTCTTCAGAAATTCAGAGATTCAGCTTTAAATCCTGAACATCCGGTTACCAGGGGAACAGCTCAAAACCCTGATATTTTCTTCCAGGCAAAAGAAGCTATAAACAAGTTTTATGAACCTATAGCTGATGTGGTAGAAGATTATATGCAGGAGATTACAAAGCTGACAGGAAGAGAATACCATCCATTTACATATTATGGAGCCAAAGATGCAGAAAATATTATTATTGCAATGGGATCTGTTACTGACACTATTAAGGAAACAATTGATTATCTTGCTGCAAAAGGTGAAAAAGTCGGACTGCTCTCTGTACATCTTTACAGACCTTTCTCAGAAAAATATTTCTTAAATGTCTTACCTGAATCAGTGAAAAGAATTGCTGTTCTCGACAGAACAAAAGAACCGGGAGCACTTGGTGAACCATTATATCTTGATGTAAGGAATCTTTTCTATGATAAGGAAAATAAACCAATAATAATTGGTGGTAGATTTGGCCTTAGTTCAAAGGATACAACACCTGCTCAAATGCTTTCTGTGTATGAAAACCTTAAGCTCAATGAACCTAAAAATCATTTTACTGTTGGTATTGTTGATGATGTTACATTTACTTCTCTTCCATTACTCCCTGAAATAAATGTATCAGCGGAAGGTACTTTTGAAGCTAAATTTTATGGATTAGGTTCTGATGGTACTGTTGGTGCAAATAAAAACTCCATAAAAATTATTGGTGATTCAACAGACAAATATTGCCAGGCGTATTTTGCATACGATTCAAAAAAATCCGGTGGGATAACGGTATCACATCTAAGATTTGGTGATACTCCTATAAGATCCACATATCTTGTTAATACTCCTGATTTTGTAGCTTGTCATGTTCCTTCATATCTTAATAAATATGATATGCTTAAAGGTCTTAAGAAAAATGGAACCTTTTTGTTGAACAGTATCTGGGATGCAGAAGAAACCAAAAACAGGTTGCCTGATCATATGAAAAAATATCTGGCAGAAAATAACATTAATTTTTATATCATTAATGGCACAAGCCTAGCAGAAGAAATCGGACTTGGTACCAGGACTAACACGATAATGCAAGCGGCCTTTTTCAAGATTGCTGAAGTAATACCTTATGAAAATGCCATTGATGAAATGAAAAAAGCTATCCAAAAGAGCTTTGGGCTAAAAGGAGAAGATGTTGTACAAATGAATTATGCTGCTGTTGATCGTGGTGGTGTAGTTGAAAAAGTTGAAATATCCGCGGAATGGGCAAATATTGTAGTTAAGGAAGCCATAGATGAAAGGGATATTCCTGATTTTATTAAAAACGTAGCTCACCCAATTAACAGTCTTAAAGGTGATGACCTCCCTGTAAGTGCTTTTGTAGGACGTGAAGATGGTTCTTTCCCTCCAGGCACTACAGCTTATGAAAAAAGAGGTGTTGCTGTTAATGTGCCGGAATGGATACATGATAATTGCATACAGTGTAATCAATGTGCTTATGTTTGTCCTCATGCTGTGATACGTCCATTTCTGCTTGATGAAAAAGAAGTGAGTAATGCTCCTGATGGCACAGCAACTATTAAAGCAATCGGGAAATCCTTTTCAGACTATGAATTCAGAATACAAGTAAGTGTATTGGATTGTACCGGATGTGGTAATTGTGCTGATGTATGTCCTTCTAAAGAAAAGGCTCTTGTAATGAAACCTCTTGGATCTCAATTGGATCAGGTAGATCGTTGGGATTATTTCGCAAATAATGTTACGTATAAAGATACCCTTGCTGATAAATCTAAAAATATTAAGAATAGTCAGTTTGCTAAGCCACTTTTTGAATTTTCAGGTGCATGTGCCGGCTGTGGTGAAACACCATATATTAAGTTGATCACTCAATTGTTTGGCGACAGGATGATGATTGCCAACGCAACGGGATGTTCTTCTATTTATGGAGGATCAGCTCCTTCAACACCTTATTGTACTAATGAAGAAGGAAAAGGGCCTGCATGGGCAAATTCTTTGTTTGAAGATAATGCTGAATACGGATATGGAATGGCTGTTGGTGTCAGAAAGCTGAGAGAGAGGATAGCACTGAGGTTGGAATCATTAAATGGTGCATTATCAGAAGAAGCAAAAGAAGCTGTTAACGAGTGGATAGAAGCTAAAGATAATGCAGAAGCATCAATGGCAGCTACAGGAAAGCTAATACCATTACTCCAAAAATCAAATAATTCTCTTGTTAAAGAGCTCCTTGACCTAAAACAGTATTTTATTAAAAGATCTGTATGGATTATTGGAGGTGATGGATGGGCTTATGATATTGGTTATGGTGGTCTGGATCATGTGATAGCATCAGGAGAAGATGTGAATATTCTTGTTTTGGATACAGAAGTTTATTCCAATACAGGAGGACAATCATCCAAGGCAACACCGCTAGGTGCAGTTGCTAAGTTTGCTGCTTCAGGTAAGAAAATAAGGAAGAAAGACCTTGGTATGATGGCTATATCGTATGGTTATGTATATGTTGCCCAGGTTGCTATGGGTGCAAACCAAAACCAGTTTCTTAAAGCTGTGAATGAAGCTGAAGCATATCCAGGACCTTCTATTATTATTGCATATTCTCCATGTATTAATCATGGACTCAAAGCAGGTATGGGTAAAACACAACAAGAAGAAATAGATGCTGTAAAAGCAGGCTATTGGCAAAATTACCGATATAACCCTCAGTTGGAGAACGAAGGTAAGAATCCATTTACGCTTGATTCAAAAGAACCTGAATGGAATGAATTCCAGAACTTCCTGGATGGAGAAGTACGCTATTCATCTCTAAAGAAAAGCTTCCCTGAAGAAGCCAAGCACTTGTTTGTTGCTGCAGAAGAAAATGCAAAATGGAGATATAACAGCTATAAGCGATTGGCTGATACCGACTTCTCGAAAGAGTAACAAAAACATTGGAATGATGGAATAGTGGAATGTTGGAATAATGGGTAAGAAAATCTATTAATAATAACAACATTCCACTATTCCATTCTTCCATTATTCCTATTTGCTATGAAACATAATGCTTTTCTGAACACCGTTGTGTTTGCTTTGTTAATTATTTCATTTGCTTGTACACATAAGCATCAAGAACAAAAAGCAATACAGACTAATAATGATCACCTTCTCAATGCAGTGCTGTATCATCAAACATCAGCAGAATACAAAGCTCTTTGTTATCAGGCTTTCAATTATGGAAAGATCATGCTTAATAATGATCTGGCCGATAAAAGTATTCTTAAGCCAAGGGCTATTGTAGTGGATATTGATGAAACAATGCTGGATAACAGTCCTTATGAAGCAAAATGTATTATTGATAATATCAGCTATCCTGAGATGTGGAAAGAATGGGTTGAGATGGCAATTGCAAAACCTGTTCCCGGAGCACTTGACTTTTTGAATTATGTTGATTCGATGGGCGTTGGAATAATGTATGTTACCAACCGTAAACAAAAATATCAGGAAGTCACCATGAGAAACCTTGAGAATATGGGCTTTCCCCAGGTTGATTCAAGTCATATGTTTTTCCGGACTGATAAATCATCAAAAGAGGAAAGGCGTAATGCAATACTTGAGGATTACCATATTTCATTGCTGGCAGGTGATAACATTCATGATTTCACTGATGCCTTTGAGGGTAAATCACTTAATGAAAGATCTACAATTACCGATGATCTCAAATCAGAATTCGGAAAGAAATTTCTGGTATTTCCAAACCCAATGTATGGTTCATGGGATGGAGTTTTGTTTAAAAATTCTAAAAAACCTTCAAACCAGGAAAAATACAATATTAGATTAAAGCAATTGGAAAGCTTTTCATTGAATTAAATAGTCCACTGCTTTTAGGTGGGTTATACTCTTAATTCTAATTGCTGCCACTGCCACTTCCCATTATTCTTCAGTTATTGTATTTCTATCATAAATGGCAATCTTGCTTGATATTTATCCATTTCGGAAAGATCACGGATAAATGTGAAATAATCATAATTCTCACCCAATTCTTTTTCCAGAGATTTTGTGCTCATGTTAATCGAGAGGCCATCAATGAGCTTATCAAGAAAATCCTTTTGAACAGGAAGAGATACAGTCCTGTATTCATCAAGTTCAGCCATTTTTGCTGCTTCTTTAATTGCCAGTTCCAAACCTCCAAACTCATCCACAAGGCCAATTTTTTTAGCATCCACGCCACACCAAACACGTCCCTGGCCAATGCTATCAACCTGAGAAGTAGTCATATTTCTGCCTTCAGCTACATGTGCAATGAAAGTGTCGTAAATGTCTTCAATGAAGTATCTTATGACATTTTCTTCGTAAGGGCTCATTGGCCTTACTGCTGATCCAAAATCGGAATATGTATTTGTATTAACACCATCAAAGGTTATTCCAAGCCAGTTTTTGAGAGTAGCCTGAAAATTTGGCATTATTCCAAATACACCAATTGATCCTGTAAGGGTTGTTGGGTTTGCATAGATTTTATCCGCACCACATGCAATATAATATCCACCGGAAGCTGCCAGGTTACCCATCGACACTATTAAGGGTTTTTCTTTTTTTGCAAGAACAACTTCACGATAGATCACTTCTGATGCAAGAGCGCTTCCACCGGGTGAATTTACCCGTAAAACTATTGCTTTGATTTTTTCATCGAGTCGCGCCTTTCGGATTGTTTTAGATAACCGATCTGAACTTATTGTCATCTCATCTTGTTTGCCACTTTTTATCTCCCCCTGAGCATAAATAACCGCAATTTTATTTTTACTACGTTTCTTTATTTTCTTGACTGCCGGAACATCAAAATATTTTTTTAAGGTGATATTAGATATTTTTTTATTCGGGTCCAACCCTAATTTATCCCGCAATTTATCCAAAAGTTCATCTTTAAAAACAATGTCATCAACCAGCTTGTGCTGAACAGCTAATTCAGCGGATTTAATTTCCAGTCCGTCAGCAATAGCATTAAGACTTTCTGTACTTATATTTCTGGAATTTGAGATCCCTTCCAACATATTATCCCATAATGAAGTAACATACACCCTGGTTTGTTCTTTATTTGCTTCACTCATTTTATCATACATCAGTGGTTCAACAGCGCTTTTAAATTTGTTGTTTTTACCTCTGATGATTGTAGTCTCAATGTCAAATTTATCAAGTAATCCCTTAATAAACATCACCTGTCCTGCCAGACCCTTAAATTCTATAAATCCTTCCGGATTGAGGTAAACTTCATCAGCAACACTGGCCATGTAATAGGCTTTCTGAGAATAAACTTCACCATAACTAATAATGAACTTTCCTGATTCTTTGAATTTTATCAAGGCATTTCTTATCTCTTCAATTGTTGCCAGTCCTGAAGGGATAGAACCTAATTCAAGCAAGATCCCTTTAATGTTATCATCTGATGCAGCCTTTTTCAGGCTTTTTAATACATCATTCAAACCAAGTTTTTTATCAATTTCAAATTTGGACAGATTCACAAAATTAAATGGATCGCTGGATGGCCTGTCATGAATCTCTTCTTCCAGACTTACCTGTAAAATAGAGTTTGAAGGAACTACAACAGTTTCTGTTTTTGACAAAGAAACTACAATAAGTATAGACATTCCAATAAAGAAGATAAGAATAAATGTCAGGAAAAATCCTAACATGGAGGCGAACATAAATTTAAAGAACTGTTTCATAATGTTAGTTTTTTATTTGGATGAAGTGATATATGTTTTGCAATGTTACCAAAAAAATGAATAATTATAAAGATAATGAGAATAAATTATTAATTCTTTGAGGTTCTTTGTGTATTCTTTACGTAACTTTGTGGAATAGCTGTGTCACAGAGAAACACAGAGAAGACACAGAGTATCACGGAGAAATTAAAATAGAAAATGGCTAGAAGTATATTGTTATTGGGTAGTAATTTAGGTGATCGGGAAGGCTTGCTTGACAGGGCAATGGAGAAATTAAATGAGAAAGCAGGTAAAGTAATAAAATCTTCTTCAATGTATGAAACTGAACCATGGGGATTTGAAGCTGAGAATAGTTTTTTAAATCAGGTAATTATTATTGAAACAGATCATAAGCCTGCAAATCTTCTATTCACTTTACAGGATATTGAATTGGACTTAGGACGTAAACGTTGTAATAAACAATATGAATCACGCTTGATTGATATTGATGTTTTGTTTTATGGTGATGAAATTATCAACACAAAAGATTTGATAATTCCTCATCCTCGTATTCAGGAAAGAATGTTTGTTTTAAAACCGTTGATGGAGATATCGCCAAATCTGACTCATCCTGTATTGGAAAAAAGTATCAAGGCCTTATTTGATAATTGTAAAGACAAACTTAAGGTGGAGATCTTTCAAAAATTAAATAATTCATAACTTATAGAGTCTTCAAAGCAAAATGAATTACAACTTCATAACCATCGAGGGAAACATTGGAGCAGGGAAAACATCACTGGCAACAAGGATTGCTGAACAATTTAACGGGAAATTAATTCTGGAGCAATTTGAAGAAAATGCCTTCCTTCCAAAATTTTATAAAGATCCGGAGAAGTATGCATTTCCACTGGAGTTATCATTTCTGGCTGCAAGATATCATCAATTAAAACAAGAGATCACCTCAGGCGATTTGTTTAAGTCCTTTACAATTTCAGATTATTTTATTGCCAAATCTTTAATATTTGCAAGTAAAACACTTCAGGACGATGAGTATGAATTGTATAAAAAACTTTTTTCTATCATTAATACCACTTTACCAAAACCTGATCTACTTGTGTATTTATATTTGAATACAAAAAACTTAAAAAGGAATATTTCAAAGCGTGGACGTGAATATGAGAAAGATATCGACGAAGCATATTTGCAGAAGATACAGTCGGCGTATTTACACTATATCGAAAAACTTCACGATAGTGTTGTTTTGATAGTTGATACAAATAAAATTGATTTTGTTAATAATGGGGGGGATTACGAAAAAATACTCGAATTAATAAGTAGAAAATACAACTCGGGTGTATATCGTTTTAATATAGAATAAAAAAAGCCGGCTTTTTATAAGTCGGCTTTTTTTTAAATCAAAAATAAATTATTTAATAGCTTCTTTAAATTCCGCTGTTTCAAAGTATTTAAGAAATTCTCTGTCATCTTTTGCCTGAGCTCTGTAAGCATCATCCTGACTGATGGCTAATTTTAGGTTATCATATATCATCGCGGTGTTGTTTGTGCGTGCACCAACAACTGCCAGCAGATAATATACCTGGGCGTTCTTTTTTGCACAATCAAGATCTGTAGCAGCACCTGATGGATTATCATTCATGAGTTTTGCCAGTCCAACATTATAATTGCATTTTTTACCACTAAATGAACTAAGAGCAGTACCGAACTCTCCATCAAGAATCTGAAGTATTCCTTTATTGTAATTAACATTAGCCTTTAGTTGTTGTGCTGAATTATAAAGAGCTAAAGCAGTTTCATAGTCTTTCTTTTTTGCAGCAACTGCTCCAAGGTTATTAAGCACCATTGGGTTATTAGGAGCCAGCGTCTTGGCTTTTTCAAGATATGTGGTAGCTTCATCAACATTCTCAAGCATAAGGTTCACATAAGCAACATTGTGATAAGTTTTCCAATCGTTAGGATACAATTCAATAGCTGATTTGTAAATCTTAAGTTGAGTATTCAAATCCTCAGTGAGAGTACCTGCATAAATAATTTCTTTATTATCAAGTTTAGCAGGATCAGATGTAGAAAGCATCGCTATTTCTTCATCACTCTTTTTAGGTTCAAAACAACTAACAGTAATTTGTGCTCTTCTTAAATTCGGAAGTATATCATCTGCAATTTCTTTATAGATAACAGTCATATTTCTAATTTCCTGTTCTCTTTTTGTAACGTCAGGTTGAGATTTAACAACATTTAGAATGATATTTTTGTCGGCAATATCTGATTTTTGAACTGCTTTCATAAATCCATCCCAGTCTTCTCCTTTGGCGTTAAGAGAATAATCAACAACAGGTTTTTCGAGGTCTTTAACTCTAACTCCCTCTGCTTTGGCTTTTGCACGAAGTAATTTTTTATTCAGGTCTTCCATGTATTTATTGGCAGTCTTTGATCTTCTTTCGGATAGTCCCTGGTTAAAAGCTTCTTCTCCATCCGGTGATGCCCATGCATTGATATTCACACCTTTTATTACCCAGCCTTTAGCAACAAAGTCTTTAAGTTCCTGAAGTTTAGTTTTTGCAGCTTCTTCTTTGTTCAATTTCCATCTTAAATTTAGATTTGCCATATTAACAACAAAAAAGATATTTGCTGTATTATCTATAATGGTTTCTTTTTCATAGTATTCTGATAAATCCATACCAAGAGCCTCAGCAGTTTTTTTGTCAGCACGGTATAACTCTTCATCATGCATTATTCTTTCAGAAGTATATATGACACCATCAGCAAGTTTGCGTTCTCCCAGTTCAACAGCTTTTGCTTTCAGTTTAATTACTTCACGTTTTTCATTAACATTGATCTTCTCTTTTGCAAGGTGAACAATGGGATTAATGATAAGTTCAGAAACGTTCATTTTGGGGTCATACTCGATAACGTCTGTATATGTGAATGATCCACCAGTTACTTTACTGATAACGATTCCATCACCGGTTACGCTTTCACCCTGCAGATAAACGGGCTTAAGCAGTGTGGAGCCACCTTCATATTTTAATTCAGGAGTAACCCAAACAGCTGCTTTTTTATGGAAATATTTTTCAGGAATATTTCCTTTTATTGATACTTCAATTTTTCCACCCTTGGTTTCGAGAACTTTTGGAGTTACCTCAAAATCCAGTTCTTCGTAATTCTTTACCATTTTGCTTAGACCACAACTCGATAACAACAACACAATAAGCATTAAAGAAATCAGATTCCTAATGTTTTTCATAATTAAAAGTTTTAATAAAATTGACAATGATTCATTTAGTAGTGCAAATGTATAAAATTATGTTGGAAATAAAAAAAAACTTAAAAATTAATTAATAAATCAGATAAATGAAGTAATTGTTTTAATTTTTCATAAATTTATCCTATCACTAATCTGTCAGTATTAAATTGTTACGGGTTGCGTGTTTAAGTTGTAGTACTGAGTCCGAAATTCGTAAAGGTATACCATTTTCAAATTTTCAAATTAGTTTATTAATTTTCATGAACACATCCCATATCACGATACCTGCACTTATAGAAATATTGAGAGAATGCTTGGTCCCGAACTGAGGTATCTCAATGCAAGCATCAACAATATTCATAACTTTATCTTCTATCCCTTTTACTTCATTGCCAAAGATAAGGGCAATTTTGTCGTTTGCTGAGGGGTAAAAATCATAAAGCGCGATGCTTTCAAGAGCTTGCTCAACAGCAAAGATCTTAAAATTTCGTTCCTTTAATAATTTAACAGCTTCACTTGTTTCATCAAAGTATTTCCACTCAACCGAATCAGTTGCACCAAGTGCAGTTTTATGAATTTCCCTGTGAGGAGGAGTTGCAGTAATACCACATAAAAATATAGCCTCTAACAAAAATGCATCAGCAGTCCTGAAAACAGAGCCTGTATTATTCTGACTCCTGATATTGTCTAAAACAATGATGACAGGAGTTTTTTTTCTTTCTTTAAACTCTTCTATAGAGATTCTGTTAAGCTCAATGTTTTTAAGTTTCCTCATAATATTTTTTTACCACAAAGTACATCACGAAGTTACACAAAGATTAATAACTTTTGGATTTTGTGTTTTGGATTTTGGATATTAATTAGAAATTAGACATTAGAGCAATTAGAAATTTACCAGATAGTATTATCTTTGCTAAGAAATTTTGAATTCTATGGCAAAGAGCGGCAAAGAAATAGCAGAGACTCCTCTGATGAAACAATTTAATGCTATCAAGGCTAAATACCCTGATGCACTTCTCCTTTTCAGGGTAGGAGATTTTTATGAAACTTTTGGTGATGATGCCATAAAAACTTCTAAGATACTGGGTATTGTGCTAACAAGAAGAGCTAATGGAGCTGCCTCCTATGTGGAACTTGCCGGATTTCCTTATCATGCCCTTGATACATATTTACATAAACTCGTCAAAGCAGGACAGAGAGTCGCTATTTGTGATCAGCTCGAAGATCCGAAGCTTACGAAAAAAATCGTAAAAAGAGGAGTTACTGAATTAGTTACTCCGGGAGTTTCCTATAATGATAAAGTGCTGGAGCATAAAGAAAATAATTTTCTTGCCAGCATACATCTGAATAGCAAAATTAGCGGAATCTCTTTTCTTGATGTTTCTACCGGAGAGTTTTATGTTGCTGAAGGCACGGAAGAGCAAATTGACAAGCTTTTGCAAACTTTTCGACCAAGCGAAGTCATTATACAGAAAAATAAACTCCGGACTTTTACTGAAGATTTTGGGGATAAGTTTTATACTAACACTTTTGAAGACTGGGTTTTTACTATTGATTTTTCTTATGATCTCTTATTGAAACATTTCGGAACAACATCACTAAAAGGGTTTGGGATAGATAAATTTGAAAATGGCATCATTTCCGCAGGAGCAGCTCTTCATTATCTTAGTGAAACTCATCACAATAAAGTTCAGCATATAACTAAGATTTCCCGGATTGAGGAAGAAAAGTATGTCTGGCTTGATAAATTTACAATAAGGAATCTTGAGCTTTTATATTCTCTTAATGAGAATGCCAAAACATTGCTCGATGTTATTGACGAAACTATATCCCCGATGGGGGGGCGAATGATGAGAAGATGGATAGTTCTTCCATTACGTGAGAAAAAGCTTATTAACGATCGTTTGAATATAGTTGAATATATCAATAAAGACACTGAATTTTCAGATATCTTAAAGGAAAATATTAAGATAATCGGTGATCTGGAACGTCTGATATCAAAAGTGGCAATAGGTAAAATTACACCAAGAGAGGTAATGCAACTCAAGAGAGCTCTTGATGCGATAGAACCTATACAAGAAACATGTAAGTTAGCAAAAGAGGCATCAATAAATAAGTTTGCAGACCAACTCAACTCCTGCAAGCTTATCAGCGAGAAGATAGGGAAGGAGATTCATCCCGACCCACCCTCCATGCTTAATAAAGGAAAAGTTATTGCTGAAGGTGTATCAGAGGAACTTGATGAACTTCGCAAAATTGCTTACTCAGGCAAAGATTATCTTAAACAGATCCGGGAGCGTGAGATCGAACGTACCGGGATATCTTCATTGAAGATCAGCTATAATAATGTTTTTGGTTATTACCTTGAAGTAACGAATGTTCATAAAGATAAAGTTCCAGAAGAATGGCACAGAAAGCAAACTCTTGTAAATTCAGAGCGCTATATTACAGAAGAACTAAAAGAGTATGAGGAAAAAATACTGGGAGCCGAAGAGAAGATCCTCGCTCTGGAAAGCAGTTTGTTTAATGAACTGGTACTTAGCCTTACCGAATATATTGAGCCAATACAATTGAATGCTTCTTTAATTGCTCATCTTGATGTTCTTTTATCATTTTCAATAATATCGCAGAATAATAATTATAAAAGGCCTGAAATAAACGAATCCTATAAGCTAGATATTAAAGGAGGACGACACCCTGTAATAGAAAAGCAATTACCTCCGGGCGAAAAATATATTCCTAATGATGTTTATCTGGATAATACAAAACAGCAGATAATTATTATCACCGGCCCGAATATGTCGGGTAAGTCAGCTTTGTTACGACAAACAGCTCTCATAGTTCTATTGGCACAGATGGGCAGTTTTGTGCCGGCCGACTCAGCAAAGATCGGCCTTGTTGACAAAGTGTTTACAAGGGTTGGAGCATCTGATAATATTTCATCAGGCGAATCTACCTTCATGGTAGAGATGAATGAAACTGCGAGTATTCTGAATAACATTTCAGACCGTAGCCTTATATTACTTGATGAGATAGGTCGTGGCACAAGTACCTATGATGGAATTTCAATTGCATGGGCAATAGCCGAATTTATCCACGAGCACCCTCTGTTTAAGGCCAAGGTGTTATTTGCCACACATTATCATGAATTGAATGAAATGGCTGCTTCAAAAAAAGCAATCAAAAATTTTCATATCTCAATAAAGGAGATAGGTAACAAGATCATATTTTTAAGAAAGTTAAAGCCCGGTGGCAGTGAACATAGTTTTGGAATTCATGTTGCAAAAATGGCAGGTATGCCTGGAAGAGTTATCGACAGGGCGAATCTCCTGCTTCAGCAGCTGGAGAAATCACATAGCCATGATGAACTCAACAAAAACATAAAAAAGACTGTTGCTAAAAGTACAGATGCCGACGATTATCAGCTAAGTTTTATACAACTCAATGATCCTTTGCTTGATCAGATCAAAGAGGATATCTTAAACACCAATATCGATACCCTGACGCCGGTGGAGGCTTTAATGAAGTTAAATGAGATTAAGAAGATGCTAGGGAAGAAGTAAATAAATCAGTTGCGAGTTATAAACATAAAATGCCACTTGTAACCCGCAACTCGAAACAATTAACTAGTTAAACTGAAGTTTTTTGCTAAGAATTCTCTTAAATTAGAACAAATTTTCTTTGTTTATTAGAAAAAGTTGTATATTTGCAGACTTAAAAATCAGCTATGCGAAAGTAGCTCAGCGGTAGAGCATAACCTTGCCAAGGTTAGGGTCGTGGGTTCGAACCCCATCTTTCGCTCAAAAAAATCCTCCCACAAACGGGAGGTATTTTTTTTCTTAAGTGCCCAGGTGGTGGAATTGGTAGACACGTTGGACTTAAAATCCAATGACCATTGCGGTCGTGCGGGTTCAAGTCCCGCCCTGGGTACAAAAACCCCACACTGTAAAGATGCAATTAATTGCGTCTTTACAGTGTGGGGTTTTTTATCAATTAATGATTAATGGTAAATGTTTTGAAATTACAAACCTGCAACCATAAAATCAGTATCCCATTCACTTGACATAGGCTTACTTTTTTCGTATCTTTATGGTTTGAATTTCTAAACCAATTTGCTAACATAGCTATGAAAACAAGTAAAGTGATTTTAGGAGTATTACTTAGTCTGCTGATAGTAATCACATCATGCAGGAAATTCGATGATGTCGAAAATTTAAATACTCCTGATACGAAATTAGTATTAAGCGACCCTGATGATCTGCTTAAATTAACTGGCAGCATAGTAAATAACTGGTTCCAGGCAACACAGGAATATACTGGTCTTGCAACAACGATGTGGGTTGGTGCAGATTGGGGAACTTGTTCATGGGGTGGTATGGCAATGAAGGATTTTTCATCTGAACCACGAAGTGCCTGGAATAATGATCCAGCATATGCATATTCATTTCATTCAAGGTATATGTATAAAAATCTTTATAAAGTGCTTACTGATGCGAATAATATCCTTACCCAAATAATTGCTAATGGAGTTGAAATAGGAGATAATGGCGAAACAGAGATGGTTGAGGCAATTGCCCGTCTTGGACAGGGCCTTGCATTGGGATACCTTGGCCTTATTTATGATAAAGGTTTTATTGTTGACGAAACCACTGATAAGCAAGTGCCAATAGCTATATCTCCATATATGAACCTCATCAACGAAGCCATTTCTCATCTGGATCAGTGTATTGCTGTTTGTAATAATAATACTTTCACATTACCTCTTGAATGGATTCCCGGTAATACCTGGACAAATGTTGAAATAGGGCAGTTGGCTAACTCAATGTCTGCCAGATTGTTGGTTAGTGCACCACGTAATAAAACTGAGAATGATGCTACTGATTGGACCAGGGTTAAAGAATATGCACATAATGGAATTGATTTTGACTTTGCTCCATTGGCTGATGATATCGTTTGGTATTCATTATATCATACATATACAATATATTCAGGATGGGGACTTGTTGATATGAGGGTTATTCATATGATGGATACTAATATGCCTGATTATTTTCCTTATTCTGGATCTTATGACGACTTACCAAATCATGGAGTTGCAAGCTCTGATGATGCAAGACTTGAATCTGATTTTGAATACCTCCCAACATGCAATTTTAAACGCGAACGGGGAACTTACCACTTTTCTTGTTACCGTTATTCACGACTTGACAAATACCTTGAGACATGGACAGAACCTATGCCTGAGATGCTAAAAGCCGAAAATGACCTTATGCTGGCAGAAGCAGAGTTAACGCTTGGTAATAAGGCAGAATCTATTGATATTATAAATGCCGGAACCCGTGTTTCCAGAGGCGCACTGGCACCATTAGCAGGTTCTATTTCAGATGCAAAGGTGGAAGAAGCTATTATGTATGAAAGAACAATTGAACTTTTCCTTACCTCTTGTGGATTACCTTTCTTTGATATGAGGCGTAAGGATATGCTTCAAAAAGGTACACCACTTCATTTCCCGATTCCAGGTGAGCAGCTTGAAGTTATGATGATTCCAAATTATACCTTTGGTGGAGTCAGTAATGCAGATGGTATTAATACTTCCAATGGTGGGTGGAACAGTAAAAGAAAATGATTAATGATAAATTATAAATGGTTAATTATTTGCTTCGATTAATTTACCCTTCGGGTGTAATTCACTTCGTGTAATTCATGGTAATTTGCTTCGCGTAATTCTATATAACTACCAATTACAATGAATTACTACAAATTACCACTTAATTATCACATAATTACCATCGAATTATTTTTTTATAACCCACAACAATTCTTCTCACTTTTATATTATCAAATTCGTGCTACTGCCAAAAAAATAGCGTGGAGTGAAATTGTGATAATGAGATAAGCATTTCTGGCAGCTGTGGGACTTAAATTAAATAGCTTATATTTGATGGCATTGGGCTTGCATTCAGCAAGGCAATCGCCACAAAAAGTGCAGCTGTAAGCAGGCTTTCCATTTTTAATGTCCTCAACATTTAGTGCATCATATTTACATACCGGAGTACACTTCATACACATTGTACACATATCACTGATCTCCATCCTGAATGGATTAATATATTTCAGAAGACTAACTACTGTACCTACGGGACAATAGAGGACACAATGTATCATGCTACCTCTTCTTCCTGATATAAATATCATTATCCCTATCCCAATAACTCCAAAAGAGATTGCTGTAATCGTAGATATTAGCAGAGATATATTAAACCATCTTAAAATAAGGGTGATAATAATTACCAGAAAAAGCATTGTGGATTTGAGGGCTAATTTGGATTTGATCTTTTTGTTTTGTTTTTTCTTATTTGCCAACATTCCGTCAATAGCACCCATATAGCATAATTGACTACACCATGCTGGCCCTGATAAAATGATAGTACTTAATAACAGGAAGACCATCAAACTTAATTCTCCGCGAAAAATCGGGCCGCTGATTATCATCACAGGTATTGGCAGGTGCAACTTACCTGTCATAAGGAAATTTTCAAAACCAATTAATCCCAGTATTAGTTGCAAAAAGAACACAATAGTAAAGATTGTCCATGACCTGATGCGCCATCGTGGGCTTTCTTTTGGATCTTGCATCTTATATACTAAAAATGCTCCGTAGAATGCAATAAAAGGTATTTCTATCCAGCCACCGTATTTTACAAAACGTTCCAGTAAAAGTAATGGATTGTTCACCACCACCTGAACGATAGAAAGAATTATTGTCACAATCAGGAATACCCAAAGTGGTAGGAGTGAATTTCTGTTGTTATTTGTGTTTTGTGTCATTTATCCTTCTGATGCCATTTGCTTCGCGTCATTCACTTCGTGTAATTTGCACTGCGTGCGTAATTCGCTTCGCGTAATTAGATTGTAATTTAGGAGCGTTACAACTTAATTACCACCTAATTACTATTGAATTACAATTCACCTTACTCTTTTCAATGGTGTTCTTTTAAGTACCGGGCAAATATAAATATATTTCAGATTAATTATTTTAACATTTTTCGTATATTTGGTAGAAATTAATAGCGGTAATCCTATGAGGGTTATGAATCTTGTAGGGTTTATTTATCAATGCTCTCTTCCTTATTAAATTTCAGCTTGTACTTGGGTACACTGCCCTCGCTGTTCAAGTTATATTGGTATAACATAACCACGTCCAGATCTGAACCTGACCATTCACCGGGTTCAACTGTTAGAAAAGTTCTTACATCATGACTTGACTGGTCTTCATCGATCCAGGAACCAGAGTTTGCATATATACTTTTAAAGTCTTTTCCAACAGGATGAACTAAAAGTTCCGGGAAATGGGAATGCCCGAATGCAACTATTTTATATGGATCCAATGCTGTTGAATTTTGCATATACTCGATTAAGGCAGCATTATATAAATTTACACTATTCAGGATTGCAGCAAAGACAGTTAATGGCACCGGCACTTCATTCACAGTCTGAGTTTGTGGCCATAGGTCTTCAATGTTGGTAGCATACATGTGCTGTGCACCAATGAAGGAGAAAGGGTTTGAATATCCATCGATACCACCCATAAGAATATTTTTTGCGTTCATGTCTGGCATATCCATATTAAAATCATTTAAGGTATATAATATTGCAAGGCTCCAGGCAGTGAAGAATTCCGCAGAATCTTTAATTGATAATATTCTTTTGTTCATTTTAGCTGAACTTGATTCCATGCCTGCTGCGTACAACCTTGTAATAAAATATCCAGGGGGGAGTTTATGGTCAGGGTTTACAAGTGGCTGTGGGCAATTGAAAAAATCATAGCGATGGCCATGTTCCATAATAATTCCATCAACAGGATGATATTTCCCAAGGCCTGTTGCATCACCCTTCCAGATTATACCGGGAATAATATCTTCAAGAGTTTTTTGAGTTAACATCATATCATGATTGCCATGAATATATATCAGATCTATTTCCGCTTTGTTTGCAATATCTCTTAATTTATCAAAAATCGCACTATTGGTTTGAGCATTGGCTATTGCTTTAAAATACTCATCTGAGCTGTTTATGCCTGATTGAGGATCGAAAGGATTTACCGTATAAGGAACCATCCATTCATCAAAAAGATCTCCCATAATTACCAGTTCTTTTACATCATCATCATTATAAATAAATTCAAGGAAATTTTCAAGTGCCTCTGCATTCTTTCCAAACCAGCTATAGTGATTATCATTTGCTCTCGGATCACCCATATGGACATCACTGATACATGCAATCAAAGTGCGTTGTTTGATACCGTCCTTAACACTTTTAGCACTACCAATGTTCTTTGAGGTGGTTCGCAGTTCAAAGGTCTCATCCTGTTTTAAATTCTCCCCGGAAGTAGATTTCAAATTTCTTGTAATGGTTAAGAGGTATTTCCAACCATCATTCAGTTCAAAGTCAGTATGGAATTTCATCCATAGTATGTTGCCCGTTACCTCCAGATCATATTCTGAATCGAGGGAGCCCTGTTTATGTGAGAAAAAGAGACAATCTAAAAGTGTTGCCTCATCCAGATCCTGATCAAAAACCATTTCAATTGAGCGGGCATCATGATCTATGCTGTAATAGAGATCATGCTTAAGAGTTAGTTTAGGGAAAGAGATCCCCAGGTATTGGTCAGACTGAATTTCGTTTTCTTTATTACATGATTGAGGGACTATCACCAACATTGAAGCTAAAAGAACTGTGCTGAGAATTAATAGTTTCTTTTTCATAATTGAGTATTATAATGTTTCAAATAGTAAATTCAAAAATATGAATTTAATTACAAAAAGTCACTATTTTTACAAATGAAATTGAATATTTACAATTAGCTTTTTCCGTTATCAATTCGAAACCATAAACTCGAAACCTGGAATCTTGTTTGGCGTAGCGTTCTCGCTTCGTCAGATCATTAGCATCGTAGCGTGGATGCTACGATGAACAGGGTAACAATTTTTATCATAATATAATTATATACTTTTTTTATATCTTTGCGAAATAAAATTTAAAAATAATAAAATGAAAAAGATCCTTTTTACCACCTTCATAGCATTTTTACTTGTTAATATTGCTTATTCACAAACATATAAGTATAATATAATCTCAAATGGTCAGAATGTTGGAGAACTTACAGCAACACAAACTATAGGTGGAGGTACAGCTACACAATCCACAGATGGAGATGCCGCAACACAAACCACAAGTGGAGAACAGATGACAATAAACATTGTGAGTAATTTTAATGCTCATTTTTTTATTACTGTACATGTGAAATATGAGATGAACTGTAAGTATATCAATGGTAATCTTGTTGATTCATCTGTTGAGACTTTCAAGAATGAAGAATTACATTCATCATCAAAAGGGAAGAAAACAAATGGTGCTTATAAAACTATTGAGGATGGTGACGAATCTACTCATGAAGGTGACATCTTGTATAGTGGTGGCATGTTATACTTCAAAGAACCTAAAGGAATCACTCATGTATTTTCAGAAATTCATGCAATAGAAAAGCCGGTAAAGGAGGTTAATACAAATCATTTTATGCTCACCGATCCGGAAACCGGACATACAAACCAGTATTTCTACCGGGATGGTGTTTTGCAGAAGATGATAGTTGGTAATGCGCTGTTGACTTTTACTATGGTGCTGATCAGGTAGAAAGTCGGAAGCCTGAAGTCGGAAGACCGAAGCCGGAGGAGCGTTATTCAATAAGCTCCATGCTCTTTGCTCTATGCCCCATGCTTTTTTTTGAAATTTGAATTTTGTGCTTTGAGTTTTTCTTACTAGCACACCCTATACCGTATATCTAATATAGCGTATTGCCCATCTTATTATTTCTTCAATTTTAATAAGACCATTCGACATCATTAGAAGGGCTGTTATAGCGCCAATGACCAGGCAAATTGCTAATACCTTTTCATAGGGTTTGAAGAGTTTTTCGCTTGTGTTTTTTTCCTTATGCGACCAGTAATACACAAATATCCCAAGAGAATAGAGAATAGTGGCCATTAGGATATATTTTAAGCCTGCCGCATAAATAAGCCAGAAAGCATAAATACTGGCAACTATACCAGATATCAATGCATATAGTTTACCTTTATTATCAGAAGCTGATCCATTCTTTCCGGAAGATAGCTTCCAAAGATATAATGCACTTAGAGCATAAGGAATAAGTATCATGGTTCCGGCCATGCTGATAATTGTAAGAAAGGCATTTTTTTCAACTATTACTGAGAATAATGCTAATTGCATAAGTATGCTTGAGGCTATAAGAGATATGACGGGTGATTGTTTTTTATTTATTCGTTTAAAAACACTCGGCATCACACCTTCTTCAGCTGCCCTGTAAGGGACCTCAGCAGTTATTATAGTCCATGCTATCCATACACCAAGAATGGAAATTATTATTCCGATATTGATAAATATTGCACCCCAATCGCCAACAATAGCCTGCATAACGTATGCTACTGAAGGATCAGGTAAGTTTGCAAGATCAGCCTGATTCATTATCCCGAATGAAAAAATACTGATAGATGCATAAATTAGAATAGCGCCGATAAAACCTATTAGAGTAGCTTTACCGATATCTTTTTTGTTTTTTGCACGCCCTGAGATCACAACAGCTCCTTCAATCCCGACAAATGACCAAAGTGTTATCAGCATAGTACTTCTGAGTTGATCTGTGATCCCACCCAGAGATGCATTCTGCTGTCCCCAGATATCAAAAGATAACTTATCCCAATGAAAGGCATAAAGAAGGATAATCATAAACAGTAGTAGAGGAATAAGCTTTGCAATGGTTGCTATTGTATTAAGTAATGCAGCTGTGCTTACCCCGCGCATCACCAATAAATTCATTCCCCAGATCACTATTGATCCTCCAAGTATTGACTGCCAGTTGTTACCTCCCATAAATACAGGGAAAAAATATGCCAGAGCTTCCATCAGCATAATTGCAAATGAAACATTTCCTAATGCAGCACTAAGCCAATAGCCCCAGGCAGAATTAAAGCCCACATATTTACCAAAACCTTCAGACGCATAACTGTATATCCCGGAACTGAGTTCTGGCTTTTTATCTGACAATAATTTAAAGGTATTAGCCAAAAAATACATTCCGAAGCCGGTTATGACCCAGGCGATAAGAACAGGTCCAATGGCAGCCCCATCAGCCATATTCGATGGAAGGTTAAAAACTCCACCACCAACCATGGAGCCAACTACAATAGCAATCAGTCCGAATAAGCCTACTTGTTTTGCTTTGCCTGGCATGTATTATAGTTTATGGTTTTAGCTATTGAACGTAATTCATAATCCGTAATTAATACCTGGTCAGTTCACTGTTAGCATTATTATACTTCGCAACTAACTGCCAGTTGTAATTATTCGAATTGTTTTTTATTCCCCAAAAATCGTAAGTTGCAAAGGCTCTGTCGCCTGCTGCATTAAGGGATGTCCTGCCGGTAACTCCAAAATAATTATTAGCTTCATATTCAAAAGTAGTGATAAGCTTATCAGTATTTACTTTCAGTCCGCTTGTTAAGTATGTCAATGTTGCCAGCCATAACGCATCATAACTTATGCGAATCAAGGGTTGAAACTGAACAAATAAATCAATATTATAAACAATTAAATGTCAATAACTTATAAAAAATAAATTTAATTAATAGCCTGAGAATCATTATCTTAGATGTAATATCCAAAAAC
>Ga0222696_1000079_pt1 | contig 71963 bp, 56 predicted proteins | sample AntAcemetage1400_FD_179817 | JGI IMG/M metagenome (GOLD analysis project Ga0222696, IMG submission 179817) | Saline water microbial communities from Ace Lake, Antarctica - #1400 | ecosystem: Environmental > Aquatic > Non-marine Saline and Alkaline > Saline | place: Antarctica: Ace Lake... | reverse complement strand
TTAAATGTTTTGGAATACATGGTTAAATTACTAAATATTAGCTTTTTAACCACAAAACATGCTGCTTTTTATTAACATTATTTTGTTGATTTCCTGTAATTTATGTTACTGCGAAACTTTAGTAATTAACTAAACGCTATGAAAAAATTACTATTAATAACCACCTTAAGCATAATAGCACTAACAACCTCCGCCCAAACCCACTACTGGCAATGGGTAAAAAGCGGGGGGAGCGCAGGATTTTCGTCTTATGGTTTAAAAGAGACATGTATGGACATTTGTACAGATGCTTATGGAAACATATATGGAATCAGTAGTATTTTTAACACAGGCATAGTAGTTGATACAGTGCAAAAGCCCCAGGGATTTGGCTATGAAGATTTTTGTGTATTCAGCTACGGCTGTGACGGAAGTTTCAGGTGGGTGAGGTTTTTTGGTTGTCCTTTAAGAGATGAACCTGGAGGTATAGCAGTTGATAGTGAAGGTAATGTTTTTATTTCCGGAATGGTTGGAACCGGTAAATATGGTGATGCACATTTTGGAGATTCAATAGTACCACAATCTACGGATCAAAGATTGGAAACTTCAGCTATTGTAAAACTGGATAGTACCGGGCATACAGTATGGTTGAATTTACCTGATTTACCATTTGATTATACTATACCAAAAGTTATTAAGGATGTCGAGCTTGATAACCAGGGAAATTTATGTGTAATGGTAAAGATATTTGGTGCAACCACATGGGATAGCTTAGCTGTACCGGGGAAGGGCTGGTATATAGCGAAATTCAATAAGGACAATGGTGATCTGTTTGAGCTTGTACAATTGCAGTTCAAAAATAACTATGATTATAACTTCTTTTCACTCGACACCGATAACAGTATTTATATGATGAGTGAAGTTGCCGATACTATTATTTTAGGTAATGACACGATTTTTGATAATGACACAATTTACCAATTTTTGTTGATTAAATTTTCTCCATTTGGTAACAAAATCTGGCATACAGAGGTTGAGGGGAAATTTAATACTGATAACTTTAAGTTTATTTGGGGTAAACCTTTAATTGAGGGAGATTACTTATATATTGGCGGCTATACACAATCTTTTCCGGGATCAAATTTCTTTGGTGTGCCAATTATTAATCCAATTGCATCCTCTCCAGGAAAAAGGACAAAGATTTTTGCACGATTTAATAAATATAACGGTGATTTTGTTTCAGTAATAAATTTACAGAATAGAAGTAATATATTTGAAACCCCAGTTACAAGTTATAATAATAAGATAATTGCATCAGGTGTTGGCGGAGAGTTGGTTATAATGAATCAAAATGATACAATTAAGCCATATACATCTCAATATGGTAAGATATGTCCCTTTGTAGTGGAGATTGACACCGCCCTCACTCATTTTAACTGGGGTGTTGCAACTGTTGCTAACGGTTTACCAAAAATTGAATCCATAACTGTTGATGGCAAAGGTAACATTTACCTTGGTGGGAGCATGGAAGGGAGTATTTTTAACAGCTTTGGTGTTGAGACACTCCCTGCTGCCGGAGGGGGTGATTTTATGATCGCCAAAGTAGCTGTTACAAATGATAGTTGTGGTTGCGCATATGCCATACCGCATGCTCAACTAATAAGTTTTGTCAACAATGTGCTTACGGTAAAAGGCAGCGTTACAAACACAGCCGACAGCTTGGTGTGGTACTGGGGGGATGGTAGCAGTACTCTTTACACAGCACTAAACACTAATATTACCCACACCTATCAAAACCCGGGTACTTATACAATTTACCTGCGTGCATGGAACATCTGCGGGCTAATGGAAGATTCACTGAAAAACCTCACATCAGGTATCAACACTATAACAAACACCAACTTCTCAATGACATATTATCCCAATCCGTTTACCAATAGTATTACAATAGAATTTAGTAAAATCATGAAAAACGGAGAGATTTATTTATTTGATTTAGTAGGAAAGGAAGTATTACATAAAGAACTCAGCGGTGAAAAATCCATTTTAAATACCTCTTCTATTCAAAATGGGATTTACATAATGAAAGTGGTTTCAGGGGATGGGGATATGTTTGTGGGGAAGGTTGTGAAGAATAATTAGTAATCTGTAAATTAGTAATTAGTAATTAAAAAAATATAAATTGTCGGGATAGCGAATATTATCAGATTCAGTATAAAAAGGTACAAGAAAAATTATCAATAGCCCTTATCAACGACTGAAAAGAACTGATTAAACTTTCAGCAAAAATAATCACAACTATAAAAAACAAATATCAGCAAAACCATAGCTGAGCGTAGATTGTATCTGCGCTCTAAATAAATGTTAATCTCCTGATTGACATAAATCTGATGTAAATATTAAAAATTCTGCAATTACAAATTACATTTTATTTTGGGGTGGAGATACAATTCCCCCCCCCCAGCATTAAGTTGTAATTTGCTCACAACAATCCAACAATATTTATTAATTTTGCACCAATGCCATAATAAACAGATGTTCGTTTGTATCCTTATTAAAACATTGAAACTTGATTATTAAAAAATATACAATACACCTATTCACACTTCTCTTTCTGCTTACAAGCTACAACCTTTTTGGCCAGGTGAGCCATGGAGGAGTGCCTCCAAGCTTTAGCGAAAAGGATCTTCCTGATGATGTAATGATCTATGAACTCCCTTCTCTTGATCTTCAACAAATAGCAAATGAAGATGCTGTTGATAATAAAAATGGTAATCCATATCGTTATGCTGTTGGATTAGCTGTAGATATGAACCTTGACAATGTTGGAACCTGGACAGTATTGAATAACGGCGACAGGATATGGAGATTGAAAATTGTTTCACCTGAGGCCATGGCAATTGGGATTTATTATGATGTGTTTTACCTGCCGCAAGGTTCTGAATTATTCTTATATAATGAAGCAAAAACTCAAATTCTGGGAGCTTATACTTCAGCTAATAACAAGTTGAATGGTGCTTTTGCAACTGAACTTATTGAGGGTGAAATAGTTTGTCTTGAATATTACGAACCTTTTGAAGCTTACGGCGAAGGAGTGATAAACATTTCAGAAATTGCTCATGCTTACCGTTCCGTTAACTTCCTTTTTTATGGATCTGATAAGGATTTTGGAGACTCTGATTTTTGTGAGATTAATATCAACTGTCCGGAAGGGAATAGCTGGCTGGATGAGAAAAGAGGAGTAGCTCGTATAAGTGTAAAAATGAATAATAATTCTTTCTGGTGTTCGGGATCTTTGCTTAATAATGTACGACAGGATTTTACACCATATTTTCTAACTGCCGATCACTGTGGAGCTTATGCAACTGTAATTGATTTTACTCAGTGGATATTTTATTTTAACTATGAGGGGCCTTCGTGTGATGATCCTGTGAATGAACCAGTCCATCACTCAGTTTCAGGTTGTAAGAAAAGAGCAAATGGTGGAAGTTCCGGGACAACAGGCTCTGACTTCCTTTTGTTAGAGCTTCTTGAAGATATTCCTGATTGGTATAATGTTCATTTTAATGGATGGAACAATAGTCTCACAGCTAGTGATGAAGGAGTCACCATTCACCATCCGAATGGCGACATAAAAAAAATATCCACCTTTACACAAACACTCGTTTCTTCAAATTGGAATGGAAGTTCTTATCAATCTCACTGGAAAGTTTATTGGGCAATTACCACCACCGGACATGGTGTTACTGAAGGTGGATCTTCAGGCTCCCCGATTTTTAATAAAAATGGTGAGATAGTAGGGAGTTTAACAGGAGGTGCTGCCGCATGTGTTGATGGAGGAGCAGGACCGGGAACAGGCCCTGATGAACCGGATTACTACGGAAAATTTTCATATCACTGGAAATCTAATGGAGCTGATCCTGATGAACGCCTTAAGGATTGGCTGGATCCTGACGATACCCAGGTAATCAGTTTAAAAGGAATAAATATTTATCCAACCCCGGATTTTGAGGCAAGTAGTACTACAATTGAAGTTGGTAATTCAGTTAGTTTCACGAATACTTCAACCGGAATACCACATGATAAAAATAATACATGGTTTTGGGAATTCGAGGGAGGAAACCCTCAAAACTCAACAGAAGAGAATCCTCAAAACATTAAATATGACAGTCCGGGTGCATTCGATGTTAAACTTGAGGTTACACTGCCAGATACTACAAAATCAATAACTAAAACAGATTATTTGCATGTGACCGGCGATGTCATTGTATTTCCAAACCCATCAAGGGATCTTGTATATATTGACCTGATGGGTAATAATGTAACTAAAATTGAGATAAGAGTATATAATACACTAGGTAAAGAAGTCAGATATTATGAAATAAAATCAAATATTCCTGATATTATTGACCTTGGTAGCTTTGTAGGCCTCTCTTCAGGTATTTATTATATTTCAGTGATAACGCCTGACTTTACAAAAAACCTGAAGCTTTCATTGAATAAATAATTTTCTGTTATGCTGAGATTTTTGAAAATAGTTGAGAAATGGAACACGGATAACACGAATGTATCTAATTTTCACAGATGGTGCAGATCAGTGTTAATCCGTAATATCCGTGCCATCAGTGTTCTATTAAAATACGAAAACCAGTAAAGCAATGTTAAAAAAAGAGATACATAAAAGTTTAAGTTCACTGTTTTTATTAGCATTTACTATTGTCCTTTCATTTCCGGTTTTGAATGCCCAGGATAATGAAGAAGTGATTACCCGATGTGCTACGATGGAATATCTGGAGTTACGTTTGAAGGAAAATCCGGAGCTTGAGAATAATATTGAAATTATTGAGAAGCATACACAAAAGTGGATCAGGGATAATGCCTTTTTGACTTCAAAAAATAAAGAGATCATAACTATTCCTGTAGTTGTTCATATTGTTTATAACACTTCGGCGCAAAATATTTCTGATGCTCAGGTTCACTCTCAGATCGAGGTGTTAAACCAGGACTACAGGCGTTTAAATGTTGACGCTACCAATACTCCTTCATTTTTTCAGCCGGTTGCTGCAGACTGCCAGATTGAATTTTGTTTAGCCAAACGTACTCCAGAGGATTCTGCAACATCTGGGATAATCAGAAGAAATACAAATGTTGGAGCTTTTACTCTTGATAATAAGGTAAAATTTACCTCACAGGGTGGGAGTGATGCATGGGATAGAGATAAATACTTGAATCTTTGGGTATGCAAGCTCAGTGGAGGTGTACTTGGTTATGCCAGCTGGCCCGGTGACAGCCCTGAAGTTGATGGGGTTGTTATCTGCTATCAGAGTTTTGGAAAATATGGCTCAGCACAGACTCCTTACCATATGGGAAGAACATGTACACATGAAGTTGGCCATTGGTTTAACCTGCTCCACCCCTGGGGTAATTGGGGAGGATGTTCTGACGATGATTATGTGAGTGATACTCCTTTTCAGGATGGTCCAAACTACTATTGCCCTGTTTATCCGCAACCATCATGCTCCGATACAAGTGATATGTTCATGAACTATATGGATTATACTAATGATAGTTGTATGAACACTTTTACAAGGGATCAGAAAGCCAGGATGATGGCAATTGTTGATAGTGTAAGAGCTCCATTAAAAACTTCAAATGGTTGTCAGCCTGTAATTGGAATTGTAGAAAATAACTTTATCCCGGATATTCAAATATTTCCTAACCCTTCTAGTGGCCTTGTAAATGTTGCCGTTTCACATACTCAGCCTCTGGAACTTGAATTTATTGTGTATGATTTACTTGGAAATGTTATTATGGAAAGGAGTATTGCGGGCAATACAGAAATTAATTTTAACATTGATCTCACTTCTAAACCTTCCGGTGTATATTTCCTGAAAATATCTGGTATGGGGCAGAGCCGTGTAGAAAAGATATTTATTTTAAGTGCGAAATAATAGAATGATAAATAATATTGATAAAATAAACTTGTCTAAGGAACTCAGAAGTGTTTTTGAGAAAGTGGTGTCTGATCAAAGAATATCTGCCGATGAAGGTATTATTCTCTTCGAAGAAGCAGATCTTGGATTATTGGGTATGCTTGCAAATCATGTCAGCAGGAAAAAGAATGGGAAGAAGGTGTGTTTTATAAGAAATTTTCATATTGAGCCTACAAATATTTGCATTTATAACTGTGAATTTTGTTCATATTCTCAAAGGGTAAGTGATATTTCCTGGGATTATTCTCCTGATGAGATACTTACTAAAGTTGCTGAAGCCGACTCAAATGTTAGGGAAGTGCACATAACCGGTGGTGTTCATCCAAGTCATGATATTCATTATTATGGAAAGATGATACAGGATATAAAAAAACTTAGGCCGCAAATACATATCAAAGCTTTTTCAGCGATTGAAATTGATTATATGATAAAAAAAGCTGAGCTAAGTTTTATGGAGGGGTTGAAAATCCTTAAGGAGTATGGTCTTGATTCAATACCCGGTGGTGGAGCTGAAATTTTTGATGAAGAAATACGGGCAAAAATTTGTAATGATAAAACAACAACGGCCGAATGGTTAGAGATACATGAAACAGCTCATAATCTTGAAATACTTTCTAATGCAACAATGCTTTATGGCCACATTGAAAGTTATCATCATCGTATCGATCATATGCTGAGATTAAGAGATCTTCAGGACAGGACAGGAAAGTTTAGTTCTTTTATTCCACTCAAGTTCAAGAATAAAAATAACTCTATGTCGTATCTTCCGGAAGTGTCAGGCATAGAAGATCTGAAGAATTATGCCGTTTCACGCATTTTTCTGGATAATTTTACTCACATCAAAGCATACTGGCCCATGGTTGGCAAAGAGATCACTCAACTCTCGCTTTCGTTTGGAGTTGATGATATTGACGGTACTATTGAAGATTCAACAAAAATTTATTCATTGGCAGGAGCAGAGGATCAGAACCCAAGTATGACTGCCGGTGAATTTGTGCAAATGGTTAAGCAGGTTAACCTTATTCCGGTCGAAAGAGATTCAAAGTATAATATTATCAAAGTCTATGATAATTGATCAATCTGCTTGTGTATCATGGAAAGTAGTATATTTTTCCCATTTCTCAACAAGTTCCTTCATGTCATCCGGCAGGTCTGTTTCAAAATGCAGATGTTTTTTTGTTGAAGGATGAATAAAACCTATTGATCTGGCATGTAAAGCCTGACGGGGAAGAACTTTAAAGCAGTTTTGAACAAACTGTTTGTATTTTGTGAAAGTCGTACCTTTCAAAACAGCATTTCCACCATATTTCCCGTCATTAAAAAGAGGATGGCCTTTATAAGTAAAATGTGCCCTGATCTGGTGTGTCCTTCCCGTTTCAAGCCGGCATTCGATCATGGTGATATACCCAAACCGTTTTAAAACTTTGTAATGTGTTATTGCATGTTTACCATATTCTCCATCCGGAAATACTGTCATTACGGTCCTGTTTTTCAGACTTCGTCCAATATGTCCTACAATAGTCCCTTTATCTTCATTAAAATCTCCCCATACTATCGCTACATAAGTTCTTTCAATAGAATGATCAAAAAACTGTTTGGCAATTTTTGTTTGAGCAACTTCATTTTTTGCAACAAGTAAAATTCCGGAAGTGTCTTTATCAATACGGTGGACAAGTGCAGGTTTACCTTTTTCACCCTTGGTTTCGGTATTTTGAAAATAGTAAGTAAGAGCGTTTACCAGTGTTCCCTGAAAATTTCCATAAGCCGGGTGGACAACCATTCCCGCTTTTTTGTTTATTACAATTATGTCATCATCTTCATATAAAATCTCCAGAGGAATATCTTCGGCAATGATCGTAATTTCCCTTGGAGGATATGCCATAACAACACTTATCACATCAGAGGGTTTGACTTTATGGTTGGATTTTGCAGCTTTATTGTTGACAAGGATGTTGCCTGCTTTTGCCGCGTTCTGGATTTTATTACGTGATGAATTCTCAATGCGGTTCAAAACAAACATATCAAGGCGTATAGGTCCCTGATTCTTGTCAGCTACAAATCGGTAATGTTCGTATAACTCGGAACCTTCTTCTATAATTTCATCTGTGTGATTCATTGATATGGTGGGTCAGTGTAATTATTTAGTCCTGTTAGCTATTGGGATTAGAGTTTAGGATTTCTTCGTCGATTTAGAAACAAAACTATAATGCGATTACCAGCTTATTCTTAAATACCTGTCTGTTAATGTTATTTGTTACTTCAATGATATACATCCCTTTTCTTAATGCATATATGTCCATCTCGTTTTTATAAACATTTTCATAAACAAGGCTCCCGAATATTGTATAGATACGTGTAGTGAAATCATTATCACTATAGTTTACGGTGTATTTGAAAGGTATCTCAATATTGATCATACCTGCTATTGCAGGATTAGGATAAATATCCAATTGATCTGATTCAGTATTTTTTTCTTGTTTTTTATCAGGGTTGATATCAGCTCCCAAAGCCGGCCTTATCATTAAAGCTCCGTTATATGCTGAGTTTTCCCAAACACCGGATGTGTTAAAAAATGTATTTTCAGAGGCATCATGGCGCATATCGTAACCAATGTTAAGGTTGTCATCTGTTTTTTGTTTCATACCCACATAAAAAACTAATCCCGGGAATTCGCCATCGTCAATAATAATCATTTCATCAAGATAATATGTATGGAATTTATTCAGGCTATCACCAAATTCGGGCCTTACCAAAGGGTTGCTGAGATATTTAACATTGCCTGGAATTCCATTATTGTCGTTCCATACCATCATTTCAAAGTATTGCTGATTTGCGGCAGTAAGAGTACGATTAAAATATATTTGAATTGCCCGCAGAGTATCCATTTCATTAAGCTGAAACCTATATGCGAGTTGTGAACCCGCAGGAGTTAATCCGTATCCGGCTTCTGCACTTCCATCATCATAAGCATAGTAATTATAGAACTTTTGAAAATGACTAATGGTGTCGTTCGATCTAATCCAGTTAAGAGAAGATTCAATAATAATATGCTCTATTTTGAATATAGCACTGTCGCCGCTATTTATAGGAATAGTGAAATCAAAAGGAGGGCATGCATTCGGGCATCCTTGCTCTCCACAGGGTTTATAACCATATGTAAAAAACGGGTTAATATTACAGGAACTTCCTGCAGCTCCTGGATACAAGAAGATTGAACTCCCTGATTCATCGAACACCTCATATTTATACGCGTATTGATGAGCATCAATATCAAGGTTGGCCTGCAAAATATAAAAGGTATCTCTCATTTCTTCCTGTGGATTACTTTTAAATTGCCGGTAAGGCATTTCTTCGTAATTTTTTAGTAGTGAAGGTGGTCTTTCAATGAAAGTAAAATCCTCATAAACAGTGTCGCGTGGCGACCTGTTATGATCGAGATAGATATAATCAATATGCCATTGGTCCACATTACTTTGCCAGCTTGGAAGCTCATTTATTCCCAGACTTGCATAGTTCCTGAACCTGAATTGGAAATACTTATCAAAAAATACCGTATCATCTATTTGTACAATAACCTGTTTGAACCAGTAATCATTATTTCTTGCAAGGAAGGTATCAAGTCTCATGCCTTCTGAACTCCATGCCCACCTCCACCTGATCTTCGGAACAAATATTGAATCACAGGGGAGCCATAAAAAATCGCTGCGGTAGAGTGTGTCATCGCCCAGATCTATGACATTATTAACAGCAACCCAAACATTATAACAATGAAGAAAAATAGTATCTCCGGCTTTAAGATTATTTGAGTCGGTTTTTATAATTAAATCAACAGATGTATATACAGTATCTGTATATGAAAATACGGAATCACCTGTATAGTATAGAAATTCAAGAACTAAAGAGTCATTTTTTTCAGGAGCATTTCCATATCCTTTGGGTTGGAAAAAGAAACTGATGAAAATTGAATCCTGAACAGTAACTGCATGTGGAGTGCCACCAAAAATTGAGTCCAGACGTATTGGTTTTGATGTGAGATGATCTGCAATGAATGGGTACTGACTTCCATGTGCATAAACAGCCCCTGTATCGTTTAAGGCATCCATGGTAGCGACACCAACACTAATAGGAAATTTAGGGAAATCTGTATTTATATAAGCGTAGTTATCTATCCAGCGACTGGAATCCGGGAAAACACCACCTGTAGAAAAATCATCAATAAATGGAAGTAGAAGAGGAATATATTCCTGGGATTTGGAAGATTTCACAGGTGCCATTTTTGCTTTCCTGCCTTCAAGAGAAGGATTGAATTGCAAATCAGTAATAATTTCCTGACCAAAAGACAGAGAGTTTATTATGAATATTAATAATATGCCTAAACTGAGTTTCTTCATTACAAAATAGTATCTATTTCAGTTTCCATGTATATGGTGTCATGTAAAAGAGAGTCTATCATTAAGCTATCAAGCTGATATTCTTTAAGTAATTTTTCAAGGTTAAAATCTTCATCTGACCTGTACCATAAATCAATTGACTCACCAAGATTAAGGTATGAGTCAGGAGAAAATGCAGGCTTTTGTTTATACAAAACGGCATGGCTTGTATCCACATCATCCTCAAATATTTCAATACCAACATTTAGTGAAGCTTTGGTAATTATCCTGTTAACCTCAGATGGCTTTTTACCTAAAAGAATAGGAACGGGAATCTTTTTTTTGCTTAATCCATGGCCAAGAATAAGGGTAATTCCGGATCCTTTTTCAATCATAGTTTCCGCTTCAATTATCTCTCCTTCAAATTTCTGTTTTAATACTGCGTTCTGAGCAATATCCGGAACATATTCAAGTGAATCTACCTGAAGCCCATATGTTTCAAGCATCGCGATAGCTTGTCGAAGAGTAAGATCGTGCAAGTCAGGCATGCTAACCTGCTCCGGTAATTTAGCGATAACAGTAAGATAGATTTTTCTGTTTCCCTTAACTTTTGAACCTGCTAGTGGGTCCTGAACAATTACTGTACCCTTTTCCTTAGTAACGTCATAAACAGAATCGATTATAAAAAACCTGAGCCCGTCTATGCTATCATTTGTCTCTAACTCTTCAATTGTCATTCCTGAGTAATCATCAACTACAATGAAATCACCATGATGAGTAAAAACATTAAGAAACTTAAATGTAATGAAAATAATCACAACAGTTAAAGCTATCGCAAAAAGAAGGTTCTTTATTACTTTTTTGTTTATCAGCAAACGAAAAAAATTCATATTTTCACACTAAAGCCTTCTACAATATAATATATGCTTGCAGAAAGCATTATAACATTTAAAAAAAAATATTATTGCATATGCCGCTGCAAAGATAAAAATATTCTCTTTTTTATAAGTAAATAGTTAAATAGTACTTACTTTTGTTTTAATATATAGGTTGAAGGTTTAAGGTATAAGATTAAAGCCCGTAACTCGTAACCCGCAACAGTATGAATTGAATTAAAATTCCAATAACAAAATAGCATGCATGAAGCCTAAAATAGCAATAGCTGCAGGAGGAAATTCTGGTGAATATGAGATATCTCTCAATAGTGCCGGTGTTATCTATGAGAATATGGATCAAAGCAAATATGATGTATATATAATCCATATTAAAAGTCAGGATTGGACTTATCAGGATTCAACAGGTGAGATTGTTGAGGTTGATAAGAATGACTTCAGCATTATTGTAAAGGGAGAGAAGATAACTTTCGATTGTGTTTTTATTGCAATTCACGGCACACCCGGTGAAGATGGTAAACTACAGGGCTATTTTGATTTATTGGGAATTCCCTATACTTCGTGCGATCTTACAACATCTGCATTAACTTTCAATAAAAGTTATTGTAATAGGGTGGTAAGTTCATTTGGCGTAAAGACCCCAAAGTCGGTGCATCTGTTTAGAAATAGAGAGGTTGAAATTCCTGAGATCATTGAAAAACTTTCTTTGCCATGCTTTGTTAAACCCAATAATGGAGGATCCAGTGTAGGGATGTCTAAAGTAATGGCAGAGGAAGAGTTGTTAAAGGCTGTTCAGATTGCCTTTCAGGAAGATGATCAGGTTTTGATTGAAGAGTTCATCGAAGGCACTGAACTGACATGCGGGATTATCCAATCAAAAGAAGACCGTATTATTTTTCCAGTTACAGAGATAGTTAGCTCTAAAGAATTTTTCGATTTTGAAGCCAAATATACAGAAGGAATGGCTGATGAGATTGTACCTGCCAGAGTACCTGAGAATGTATCAGCTGAGTGTAAGCAAATCTCAACACTTTTGTATGATAAACTTAATTGCCACGGACTTGTGAGGTTTGATTTTATTTATACTAAAAACGGTGAGTTCTATTTTCTGGAAGTAAATACAGTTCCGGGATTGTCGGAGGGAAGCATCGTTCCCAAGATGGCAGAGGCGATGGGAATATCGTTGGAGGAACTCTATGATATGATGATTCAGGATGTCTTATAGTTCTTTCAGATATTGAAGCAACTTCTTCGTCGCCATTCCTCTGTGACTAATCTTGTTTTTTAATTCCATATCCATCTCAGCAAAGGAGATATCAAAATTATCTGCTTGAAATATTGGATCATATCCAAACCCTTCTGTTCCTTTCTTATCGCTTAACATTTTCCCTGAAACACTACCTTCAAACTGTGTTTCACTGCCATTAATAATAAGTGATATTACTGTTCTGAATTTTGCTGTTCGGTTCTTTATCCCTTCCAATTCTTTTAGAACTTTATTCATATTATCTTCAAAACTGCAATTCTCACCTGCATACCTTGCTGAATAAACGCCTGGTCTGCCATCAATAGCTTCAATTTCAAGTCCTGTGTCATCGGCAAAACAATTATATCCGTACTTATCGAAAATGTAAAATGCTTTTTCCGAAGCATTAGCTTCCAATGTGCTGCTGGTTTCAGGGATCTCCTCAAAGCAGGAAATATCCTTAAGGCTTAGAATTTCTATAGTACCCGAAAATTCCGATTCAACAAGATTGCGTATCTCTGATAGTTTATGCTTATTGTTTGTTGCAAATACTAATTGCCTCATAAGGTTGTTGGAATCTTTAATTAATATTGAAGACGCGAAAGTACAAAAAATCACAAAAAACGAATGCCACTCAAAACTTGAGAGGGGTTTCGTGTTTTAGAGTTTTAGTGACTAAGAACGAACTTTTTGGAGTAGGTTCAATTCACATTTTATAAGTTATAATAGTAATCCGAAACAATATCTTTAATTGAAAGATAACTGCTTTTAAGAGCTTTATCAAGATTTGACTTTTTAAACCATTTTACATTCGTAATATCTTCCTGATATTGAGGTGTCAATTCCTGATCGCCTGAGGCATACATCTCAAACCAATGAGTCTTTTTTAATATTCTTTTCCCTTTTTCAATGTATGTGTGATATGTTGGATCTAATGTGCTTAAGATTTTTATTTCTTTTAATCCGGTCTCTTCCTTTACCTCTCGGATTGCCGCATCTTTAATTTTTTCCCGATCTTCAAGTTTCCCTTTTGGTAGATCCCACCTGCCAAACCTGTATATAAACAGAATGTCTCCTGACTTGTTCCTAACAATACCACCGGCGGCTTCTATCAGTTTGTATAATGAAAAGAAGTCTTTTATTAAAGTATCAATATCTTCACTGTGGAAAATAATTACATCTTCTTTAGTTTTTCCTTTTTCAATTTTCTCAATCTCAGAGCTTAGGATACCTATGTCCTCATGCCGAATTGTTTTTTTATTTATATCCCGGGAAATTTTATTTAAAAAATTCGTTAATAGAACATATTTGTTGTTAATAAAAACTTTATACATTTGCCGCATGGAATTAAGAAAAGAAAGTGAATTATTATTAGCTGAAAATTTATTACAAATTAAAGCAATAAAATTAGAAGTTACTAATCCATTTACATGGGCTTCCGGAATAAAATCACCAATTTATTGTGATAACAGGCTAACTCTTTCATATCCAAAACTGCGAACCTATATCAGGCAGCAGTTGGTGGAAATGATAAATGATAAGTATGGTTCTGTTGATGTTATTGCCGGAGTGGCCACCGGAGCAATAGCACAGGGTGCGCTTGTGGCTCAGGACTTAGGATTACCTTTTGTATATATCAGATCCGCAGAGAAAAAGCATGGCCTCACTAATAAAATTGAAGGCAGGATTGAATCAGGACAGTCAGTAGTAGTAGTTGAAGATCTCATTTCTACTGGCGGAAGTAGCTTAAATGCAGTTAGTGCTTTGAGAGATGCCGGATGTAATGTTAAAGGGATGGTTGCAATATTTACCTACAACCTAAAAGTTGCAGAAGATAATTTTAAAAAGGCAAAATGCGATCTTTCTACTCTTACAAATTATAATATCTTAGTAGAAAAAGCAATTGAACAGAAATATATTAAAGACACAGATATTGAAACCCTGATTATGTGGCGCGAAAACCCACAGAAATGGGGGAAATAAATTTGAAAATTGTATAATTGAATAATTTACTCGAAGATAATGACTATAAATAGCGAACTGAGTATTATAAATGCTTCAGATGTTGACATTTTTTCTTTTCTGACAGATTTTAATAATTTTCAAAAATTAATGCCAGAGCAGATAATTAACTGGCAATCGAATGAAAACTCATGCTCCTTTACTATCAAAGGGATGGCAGATCTGAAAATGAAAATACAGGAAAAAACCCCTCATTCCAAAATACACATTTCCTCAGAAACAAATTTACCTCTGACCTTTGATCTAAGGTGGGAAATTAATTCATTGGAAGGTGAAAAATCACAGGTGCAGTTGGTATTTGAAGGTAAAATTAATCCTATGATAAGTATGATGGTGAAGTCTCCTTTGCAAAACTTCATCAATGTGCTTGTTCAAAAGCTTAAAGAGCACTTTGCCTAAAGAAAACTAATTTCCTTAACATCACACTCAATCTCTTTAGTTGATCTTGTACTTAAAACCAACCTTCCGTATTCAGAAACTCCAGTAATCATTGCTTCTATAAGCTTGCCTTTGTATTTGTAATTCTTCCATGAATTTAACTGATATAATGCTCCCAGATAATCATGGTCAATGCTTGATGTTTCATTATTAATCAATTGATCATATCTTTTGTTAAAATTGAAACAAAGTTCCTCTAAAGCAACTTCCAGATCATATTCTTCGCCACTTAGCATTCTAAAAGAAACAGGATTTGGGGCATCACTGATGAAATTTCTTTGATTTACGTTGATGCCAATACCAATTACCGCGTGTTCGAAGAGATTGCCGATTATACTGTTAACAATCAGTATGCCTGCAACTTTCTTTTTTTCGATATAAATATCATTTGGCCACTTTATATAAACTGCATCTTTGCTAAATACCGAATTAACGAAGTCTTTTATACCCAATGCAACACATTTATTGAGTTGAAATTGCTTTTCGGGGCTTAAGAAATTGGGATGAAGTATAATGCTGATAGTAAGGTTTTTCCCAGCTTCACTCTCCCATTTTGCTTTGCCCTGTCCTTTTCCTGTAGTTTGTTCATTGGCAACAATGATAGTGCCTTCAGGAGCTTTGTTGTTCTTAATTAATTCATGAGCATATGAATTAGTTGAATTTACAGTGTCCAGCCTGATAATATTTTCCGAATTAAATAATTCTGACATGTTGCTTTAGAGATTTTCAAATGTCGAAATTAATAATTTTTTAATTCCCAAATTTACTTACTTTTGCAGTTGAATATAAACTAAATACATGGCGAAGAATTATAATGAAAATTCTACGAAGGACTTAATCAACGCTATAGTTTTTGGAATACATGAAAAAAAAGGTTTGGATGTTGATGTGCTTAACTTTAAGTCTATTCCCAATTCAGTAAGCGATTATTTTATTATTTGTCATGGTGCTACTAAAATCCAGGTTGAAGCAATTGCTGAATCAGTAGAAATGGAGGTTAAAAAAAAGACCGGCTTTAATACCTGGCAAAAAGAAGGCAAGGAAAATGCAGAATGGATCTTACTCGACTATGTTGATGTAGTTGTGCATGTTTTTCTCGATACCGCCAGATCGTTTTATCACCTTGAAAGCCTATGGGGAGATGCAGAGATCAAAAGAATAGATTCTTCGCCTGAATAAATAAATGAATTTTCTATAGAGATTATATATACAATGACAGAAAATAAACCCACTGAGGGAAATAAAGGTAAAATTAAAAAGAATAAATTCAATATATATTGGATATATGGTGCTTTGGCTGTTGTTTTTATTGTGATGCAATATATCAATTTTGGCACAGAAGCAAAAGAGATAAGTTGGGCTAAGCTCGAACAAATGCTTCAGGGAAAAGATATCCGGAAGATAGTTGTTGTTAATAACAAATTTGCAGAAGTATTTGTTAAGACTGATAGAATTGATGTTGATACCGCTTATCAGGACTTAAGAGATAAGGGTTATAGTTCTTCCTCCGGGAAAGCGTACTATATTTATAAATTTGCAACTATTGATATATTCTGGGAAAATTTAAAGGAAGCTCAAAGCAGAATAGTAGAAAGAGAAGGTGTAGGCAGGTCACTAGTGGAGAAAGAAAATATCAGAAGGGAGTATAATATAACCATAAGTTCTGAGGAGAGAAGAGATTGGGGAGGTGATATTTTAGGGTGGATCCTGCCAATAGCTGTTTTGCTTGGAATATGGTTTTTGGTTATGAGGATGATGAGCCGTGGAGCAGGTGGCGGGCAAATATTTAATATTGGAAAATCAAAAGCTCAGCTATTCGATAAAAGTACTAGTGTTGCCATAAACTTTAATGATGTTGCAGGGCTTGAAGAAGCTAAAGTGGAGGTAATGGAAATAGTGGATTTCCTGACCAATCCTCAAAAGTATACTCAATTAGGTGGAAAAATTCCTAAAGGTGCTCTCTTAGTTGGACCACCTGGTACAGGGAAGACTTTACTCGCAAAGGCTGTTGCAGGTGAAGCTAAAGTCCCGTTCTTCTCAATTTCAGGTTCTGACTTTGTCGAAATGTTTGTTGGTGTTGGTGCATCAAGAGTGCGAGACCTCTTTAAACAAGCAAAAGAAAAAGCTCCTTGTATAATATTTATCGATGAGATTGATGCTATTGGAAGGGCAAGAGGTAAGAATCCTATGACAGGGGCTAATGATGAACGTGAAAATACTCTTAACCAGTTACTGACAGAAATGGATGGCTTTGCTTCTAACGCCGGAGTGATAATCCTTGCAGCCACAAACAGAGCTGATATTCTAGACCGTGCATTGCTTAGAGCAGGAAGATTTGATAGACAAATACATGTCGAATTACCTGATCTTAATGAAAGAAGAGCTATTTTTATTGTTCACATGAAGCCATTGAAGATAGCTGATGAAGTAAATGTTGATTTCCTGGCGAGACAAACACCCGGTTTCTCCGGAGCTGATATTGCTAACGTATGCAACGAGTCTGCACTTATTGCTGCAAGAAATGAACACTCTATTGTTGGAAAACAGGATTTTTTGGATGCAATCGACAGAATAATTGGTGGGCTTGAAAAAAGAAATAAAATAATTTCCGCTAAAGAGAAGAAAGTTATAGCTTTTCATGAGGCCGGACATGCCGCTATTAGCTGGCTTCTTGAACATGCACATCCCCTGGTGAAGGTAACAATTGTTCCAAGAGGAAAAGCGCTTGGTGCTGCCTGGTACTTGCCAGAAGAACGCCAAATAACTACATTTGAACAAATGTTCGATGAAATGACAGCTGCATTAGGTGGCAGAGCTTCTGAGGAAGTTAATTTCGGTCAGGTCTCTACCGGTGCATTAAACGACCTTGAAAAAGTCACTAAACAAGCTTTTAATATGGTTGTATTCTTTGGCCTTAACAAAAAACTTGGTAATATTAGCTATTATGATTCTACTGGCCAGCAGGAATACTCTTTTACTAAACCATATAGCGAAAAAACAGCTGAAACAATTGATAAGGAAATAAGTAAACTTGTAGAAGAGGCTTATCAACGGGCGAAATCAATTTTGATGAAAAATAAAGAATCTCTTTCAAAATTAGCAAAGGTACTGCTTGAAAAAGAGGTAATATTCCGCGAAGATCTGGAAAAGGTATTTGGCAAAAGGCCATGGAAAGAAGAAATACTCGGAGAAGAAGACAAAAAGCCGGTAAAACAAGTATCCGAAAAGGAAGTGAAAACTGAACAATCAGATACAGCTGAAAATGCTGATAAAAAAGAAAATTCCCGGAATAACAACCAGGATAATCCCTGATAAGAAACTTTATACCATAAGCATATGGAGGAAAGTACATCCAGAGAAAAAGTTCTGAAAAAAATTAGAAATGCTCTTATTTATAAGACTGATAATCCTTTTCCAAATGTAGATTTTGAGAAACCTTTATATAAAGATTTTGAGGAGACTTATGATATTACATTTGCTCAGGAATTTACAAAAGTCGGAGGTAAGTTTATTTTTTGTGAGGATGAGAATGAGTTTGTGCAATCACTGAGTTTTCTGATTAAAGAAAATAAATGGGAAAATGTTTTTTGTAATGATACAAAGCTCGTAGAACTTCTAACAAGTGAGAACATAGTTTTTTTTAATTCTGCGGAAAAGGACTTTTTAAAACTTAAAGTTGGGATAACCCAATGTGAGTTTTTGATCTCCAGATTAGGAAGCGTTATGGTTTCTTCCAAACAACCATCAGGAAGGCGATTGAATGTTTTTCCTGAAATACATATAGTGCTGGCGTATGCTTCACAACTGGTTCCGGACCTACAGGACGCATTTAAAAAAATCAAGGAAAAATATCCCACTGGAATACCATCATTGATCTCAGTGATAACCGGACCCAGTCGAACCGCAGATATTGAGAAAACTCTCGTTATGGGTGCACATGGCCCCAGAGAGCTATATGTGTTTTTAATAGATGATAATGTATAATAAAAATTAATGATTATGGACGAAAATTGGGTGAAAGTCTATACTGCAGCTAAAATCTATGAAATTGAAATATTAAAAGGATTACTTTCTGAGAACGATATAGAAAGTGTTGAACTTAGTAAAAAAGATTCATCCTTTTTATTTGGTTCAATAGATCTGTATGTGCATAGAGATGATGTTGTCAAAGCATCTGAAATTATAAGCCGTCATCATAATAAAAAGTGAACAATTTTTTTACACGAACAATTACCGGAATATTATTTGTTATTCTGATAGTAAGCTCAATAATTGTGAGCCGCTATTTCTTTTCAATGGTATTCTTGCTGGTAACAATCATGTGCCTTAAAGAGTATTATTCTCTTATTAAATCAGAGGAAGTTGTTCCCGGCAAAATTTGGGGAATAATAACTGCCTCATTATTGTTTGTGTCATTCACTCTTGCATCCACAGAAGTAATTGAGTTTAAGTATTTATTCCTGAACATTCCTTTGATTTTTTTAGTATTTGTGTTTGAGTTGTTTAAAAAAAGAAAAAATAATTTATTAAATATTTCTTACTCAATGAGTGGCGTATTTTATATTGCTTTGCCATTATCTCTTCTGAACTTTTTTTACAATCCTGGCTTTATACAAGGTGAGAGCAATTACAGAATTCTTTTGGGCTTCTTTTTCTTGGTTTGGATATATGATGTTGCTGCCTATTTGGTTGGATCGAGTATTGGCAGACATAAGTTGTATGAGAGAATATCACCAAAAAAGACATGGGAAGGTAGTATTGGTGGAGCTATCATCTGCATGATAAGTGCATTTTTTTTCTCAAAACTGTTTGCAGAATTAAGTGTGATGAACTGGATGATCATTGCTGCGATCATTGTATTGTTTGGAACTCTTGGTGATTTGATAGAATCTATGTTTAAGCGTAATGTTAATGTGAAGGATTCAGGTAGTTTATTACCCGGTCATGGAGGCCTTTTAGATCGCTTTGATTCTGTTTTATTTGCTTCACCCTTTGTATTTGTTTATCTTTTATTAATTACATAAGAAAATAATTTTGAAATAATGAAAATACATAAGGAAGGATATAAAATAATTGTTTTTTTCTTTTTGCTGATTGCAGCAATATTTGTTGGCGTCACTTTGGTTTTTCCTGTTCAGACTCCCTTTCATATTATACTGTATGTTATAGGTTTTTTGTTCTGGCTATTCATTGTATGCTTTTTTCGCTATCCACCAAGGCAGGTAGAAATTTCAGAGAATAATATTTATTCTCCTGCCGACGGAAAAATTGTTGTGATTGAAAAGGTTGTTGAAAATGAATACTTTAATGATGAACGTATACAGCTGTCGATATTTATGTCAGCTTTTAATGTTCATGTTAACTGGTATCCAATAAGTGGGATTGTAAAGTATTTAAAGTATCATGCAGGATCACATCTAATTGCCAGCCACCCGAAATCATCATCAAAAAATGAAAGAACAAGCCTGCTTATTGAATCTTCGGGAAATAGAAAATTATTGATCAGGCAAATTGCAGGCATGGTGGCCAGGCGAATTGTATATTATAGTGTTGAGGGCGATATAGTTAGCCAGGGAAAACAACTGGGATTCATCAAGTTTGGCTCAAGAGTTGACATTTTCTTTCCAACTGACATCAAGCTCAATGTAGAATTAAATCAAAAGGTAACAGGTGCAAAGAGTGTTCTGGCAACTTTTGAATAAACTAAAATAATTACATAGGATTATACGTTTATTTGAAATTAATTTATATTTTTGCTGTATTATAAATCTAATTATCAAATACCATGAAAAAATTATCATTATTAATTTCCTTAATGGCATTTATTTTTATTGCCTCTGTATCGTCATCTTATGCTCAAACAACAACTGATGATAAAAAGGCAGCTGCTGAAAAAACAACAATAACCACTTCAAAGGCTGCACCTGCTGATAAAGCTCCATGCCCAAAAACATCAAACAAAGCACACAAATGTTCTCACAAAAAACCAGGCCATAAATGCCCCGGTGCTAAAACAGCTAAACCTACTGACGCACAAAAAGCTTCAGGTGTAAGGGAACAGGATGATGCAATAATTGAGGAGAAAGACAAGGCTAAATAAATAGTTTATAGAATCTCCTTTAGGGCTTTCATTTCTGTAATCTCATATGATACATCTTCATTATGTTGTATCATCGAATAGTTGACGAATACCTGATCTATTCCGGAATTTCGTGCACCTGTTATATCAATTTCCATATCATCACCTATCATAAGACTTTCAGATGATTTTGCATTTGCCTTGCCAAGTGCGTATTCAAATATCCTTTGATCGGGCTTTTTATAAGCTGCTTCTTCTGAGGTAATTATCTGATCAAAATATTGGCCTAAACCGGCTGCTTTAATTTTTCGGTGTTGAACTTCTTCGAAACCGTTGGTTATAATATGTAGCTTGTATTTGTTTCTAAGATATTCAAGGGTTTCATGTGTATGAGGAAATAGATTCGTCTTGAGAGGGCTTAGATAGATGTAATCAGATGCTAATTCTTTGGCCAGCTTCTGGTCATTTATTCCAAAATCATTCAGAGTATTTTCGAAACGTTTTACGCTAAGAACCTTCTTTTCAATATCCCCATTCCTGTATAGATCCCATAAATGGATATTGTGTACAGTATACTTATCTGTGAATTCCTGCAACGAAGGAATCGATTTGTCCTTTAACTTATACTTATTGAATATCTCAGCAAATGTTTCAAGTGAATTTTTATCAAAATCCCAGAGGGTCTTATCGAGGTCAAAGAATATATGCTTGTATTTATTCATATAATAAGTGCCTAAAGTTTGGAGTGCATAGAGTGCCTAAAGTTATAACTTTAGGAACTTCAAACTCTAGATCACTCTAGGCACTTTTAATATCCCGGCAAAGGTAATTTAAAATGTCTTGAAATAAGAGAAATAAAAAAAAGCTTGACTTTTGCAATTCAATGTTATATCTTTGTGATATCATATTAGTATTAATTTAATTAAAATATTATGAAAGAAGAAAAAAAATTCTCGCCTATATCAGGTTATTTTGCCTTGCTCTTTACCCTGATATTAATTGCGCTTCCTCTATTGGGAATGATTGCATTAAAAATGTACTTCCTAGTAATAATACTTGCGATCGGACTATTTTGTATCGGTGGTTTTCTTATAGTCAACCCTAATGAGTCAAGTGTGCTAATATTGTTTGGAAGATATATTGGCACAGTTAAAGAAAACGGCTTTTTTTGGGTGAATCCTTTCTTTGTCAAGAAGAGGTTTTCCTTACGTGCCAGAAACATCGACAGTGAGCCTATCAAAGTTAATGATAAGGTTGGTAATCCTATCATGATTGGTATTGTATTGGTATGGAAAGTTGAGGATACTTACAAATCTGCATTTGAAGTTGATGAGTATGTTCATTTCGTAAATATTCAGAGTGAATCAGCTATCCGAAGATTAGCAGGACATTATCCTTATGATAATTTCGATGATGAGATGACTGAGACAACTCTTCGATCAGGAGGTGATGATGTAAATCATGTTCTGGAAGGAGAGTTGAGTGAACGCCTGGCTATTTCAGGTATTAAAGTTATGGAAGCCAGGATCAGCTATCTTGCATATGCTTCAGAAATTGCCGGAGCAATGTTAAGGAGGCAACAGGCAACGGCAATTGTTGCGGCCAGATATAAAATTGTTGAAGGTGCAGTAAGTATGGTTGAGATGGCTCTTGAACAACTCTCGAAGAAAGATATTATTGAAATGGACGAAGAGAAAAAAGCGAGTATGGTCAGCAATCTGATGGTTGTACTTTGTTCAGATAAGGATGCAAGTCCGGTAATTAATACAGGAACATTACATCAGTAGTTATGGCAAAGAAAAAAGCATTTGTACTTCGGATCGATCCTGACACCCTTGAGAGGATAGAAAAATGGGCGGCAGATGAGTTCCGGAGTACCAATGCACAGATAGAGTGGATACTTTCGAAAGCTATAAAGGAGGTTGGACGAACAAAAGTGAAAAGAGGCTGAGGAGTAGGCTAAGGCTTAGGTATTTCGGGATTTTTGTTTTTTTGAATCCTTAGCCTAAGCCTAATAATGTTTTCCTTGCCAGGTATCAAGCTCTTCTAATTTATTCTCAAGCATATTCAGGAATTGATCATTCCTTATCAACCCCCATCCCGGGACGGCAAGAAACCGTGGTGGTACTTCTCCTGCAAAACGTTCAATAACAATATTTGGATTTAATCTCTCAAGGAATTTTACTATAAAATCAAGATATTCATCAAGTGAGAACAAATTAAAAATTTCCTGATTTTTTTTGTATTCATCTGCAAAGGGAGTATTTTTAATTATTTGCAGTTGATGAAACTTTATATTATTTAATGGCAATTCTGAAATGATATCTACCTGATCCAACATCTCCTCTCTGCTTTCACCCGGCAGCCCGAAGATCAAATGTGCACCTGTCCTGATTCCCATCGCTGAAGTCGCTTTAATTGCATCTTTGCTTTGTTCAAAACTATGCCCCCTTCTAATTCTCCCAAGAGTTTTATTATAGCATGATTCTATTCCATACTCAATAATAACATAATATTCCTTTGATAACTCTTTGAAATATTCAAGCTTTTGATCATCTACACAATCAGGACGTGTCCCTATAACCAGGCCTACGACCTCTTTCCTGTTTAATGCTTGTTCATATAATCTCTTTAATTCATCCAGAGGTTTATATGTGTTTGAATATGCCTGAAAATATGCCAGAAATTTATCTGCTCTGCGGTAACGATTTGCATGAAACTCAATCCCTTCTTGTATCTGTTCTTTTATTGACTTTGAAGGATGGCAATAGGAAGGATTAAAAGCATTATTATTACAATATGTACATCCACCAACTCCCAAAGTGCCGTCACGGTTCGGACATGTAAATCCTGCATCAATTGTTAGCTTTTGCACTCTCTCTCCAAACTGCTTTTTGAAGTATTGAGCATAAGCATTAAAGCGGCGGTTATGTTGCCAGGGATATTGCATCTGAAATTATCTTATTATATTAACAGATTCGAAATTACAAAAAAAAAGCAGGACGTTTGTCCTGCTTTTATAAAATTTCTATTTCAAATTCTTATACAGCTGACCTCGTGGAGTTTTCAAGACGTTTAAGTATTGAGAAGATGAAGATGGCCGCAATTGCACAGAGTACTACCAGTATTCCCCAGAATTGCCAAAGTTCAATTTTATTCCATAATATACCAACTAATGCAACACCATAATTTCCAACAGCTGTAGCTGCTAACCATGCCCCTTGCATCACTCCTTTATATTGCGGTGGAGCTACCTTCGAAACAAAGGATAAACCTATCGGACTGAGGAATAACTCTGCAACTGTAAGTATAAAGTAAGTGCTAATAAGCCAATAAGTGCCAACAGCAAATGCACTGGCTATTTTGGTTTCATCAATGTCACCGGGAGATTGGCCAATTAGCGATAATGACCCTACTGTCAGGACGGTGAATCCTATTGCAGTTATTATCATACCAATTCCAATTTTCTTCGGATCTGATGGTTCCTTACCTTTCTTGGCCAGGTATGAAAATAGTCCGACAACAATAGGAGTAAGCGCTACTATAAAGAATGGATTAAAATGTTGAAACATTTGAGGTGTAAATGGATTGATGTCAGCATATCCTCTTATCCGGAAATATGCCAGAACAGCAAATGCTGCAAACATAACCAATCCCACCATACGCATTGTTTTTGCGTTCTTTTTCATAAAGAAAAATACCAGTCCTAATACGGATAAACCAATAGATAACATCCCAAACAGATCAAACCAGGTATTTGTTCCACGGCTGACAGTATCAGCAGTGTAATCTCTTGCAAAAGCTGTCATTGCAGCACCGTTTTGGTGAAAAGCCATCCAGAAGAAAACCACTACAGACATCACCAAACCAAGAGCTACTAACCTCTGTTTTGTTTCATGAGGTGTTAATGTGATCACCTTATCCTTATGCTCTTCACTTTTGGCTTTTTGCTTCTCTGTCAGGTCGGCAAAGCTGTAATACTTTCTAAATCCCCAAAATATCAACATGGATGCTATTAGTGAGAGTGTAGCTACTCCAAATGCCCAGTGGTATGATTCAGCCAGGTGGTTTATATAATAGTTCGAGAATTCAAGTAAATTACCATCCATACCCGAGAAAGCTATTTGTTCATTAGCTAATTTAGTTAGCTCAGTTGTTTGTTCGGGGGTAATCGTTCCATCTATAAATTTGTGAGACAGAGAAGGTATAGCTCCTTCATAAGTTAGTTTTGACCCTCTTAGCATCCAATTGCTAATTGTTTTTGCAGCAGTTGGAGCAAACATGGCACCAATATTAATACCCATGTAAAAAATATTGAAACCGAGAGACCTGTATTTGTCATACTTTTTATCGGAATCGTACAGATTACCAACCAAAGCCTGTAAATTCCCCTTAAATAAACCTGTTCCAAGTGATATAACTGCTAAGCCTCCAATGATTAAAGTCAAACCTCTGTTAGGATGGTCGGCAGACCACGATGTTGGAATGGCAATGAGAATATAGCCAATAAACATCACAATTAATCCAATACTGATTGTTTTTCCATAGCCTAAAACTTTATCGGCAATAATACCTCCAAACAGTGGCATGAAATATACAAAAGCCAGAAAGATACCAAAATACTGAGAAGCGAGTCCGTACTCGAACCCGTATTTTGCCTGTAAGAATAACACGAAGATTGCAAGCATGGTGTAGTAACCAAAGCGTTCACCCATATTGGCAAATAAGGCTACAAATAATCCTTTTGGATGCTCTTTTAACATAATTTTGATTTTTAGATTTTTAATTGATTTTTTTTATAAATCTTGTTTTTGTGCTTTTCATAAGCAAATGCAAAAATAAATAAAATTTAATGTTAAGCAAGTTTGTTGAAAAATTGCTAACAAGTAATTAATAACAAAAAGCACTCAGGGCACTCCAAGTACTTAAAAAATAGTATCTTTAAAAAAATCCCCAAATCAATGTAATGTTTTTTCATGTTTATCGTCAATGTTATTGAATGAAGTCAGAAGAATTTATAGAAAAAGTCCTTCCGGTCAATAGAAAGTTATATCGCTTTGCTTATCGATTGCTTGCTAATCGCGAAGAAGCTGAAGATATTGTTCAGGAGACTTTTATGCGACTCTGGAATAAACGAAAAAATCTGCACGAATACAGAAACATTGACGCATTTGCAATGATAATAACAAAAAACCTTTGTATCGATTCCTTAAAATCTCGCAATAGAAATGTGATGGATGTGGACTCACCTTTTAATACAAAAGATGAGGTGTCTCCGTACGAGAAAACTGAACTTGCTGATAGCGTGATGAATGCCAGGCAGATAATCGACCATTTGCCTGATCAGCAAAAAATGATAATCCAATTACGTGATATTGAAGGATATTCTTTTGAAGAAATTGCAGAGATAATGGATCTGAATATTAATACAATCAGAGTGAACTTATCCCGGGCCCGTAAAAAAGTCAGGGATAGCCTTACTAAAAAGTATGATTATGAACTTAAACGAAATTGAAGCCTTACTTAAAAGGTTCTATGATGGTGAGTCTTCCCTGGAAGAGGAGCAAAGATTGAGGGATTATTTCAATCAGGAAATTGTCCCTGACCACTTATCGTCTCATCAGGAGCAATTCAGGTATTACAACTTTGCCAGGGAAGAAAAAAATCCACAATCTGATCTTGAAAGTGATCTGATTAAGAAAATAAACCTGGAGAATATTGGCAAAACTTATGGGAAAAGGCATAGGGCCTTCTATTTTGTAACAGGTATAGCGGCCAGTATTTTAATATTTATTGGAATATACTTTCAGTTCATAGCCGATCATAATAACACAGCATATAGTATGGAAGATACTTATGAAGATCCTGAAGCAGCATATGCAGAAGCAAAAAAAACTTTGTTGATCGTCAGTGAGAAATTCAATGCCGGAGTAAACGACTTTAATAAGTTTTCATCATTCAATCAATATAAAGAATTAATAACCCGTAAAAACTAATATTATGAAAAGGAAAATTTTAAGTATCTTGTTAATAGCACTTATCGTCATTCCATTTGGACTATTCGCCCAGGAAAGCCCAATAGATGTCATTATTAAAAAATATGGTGATGAAGATGGATTCACAACAGTTGTGATCACTGAAGAAATGTTTGCTTTGTTTGCAAATATAGAAACTGACGATGAAGGAGAAGACTTTAATAATTTAATGAAAGGACTTTCATCAATAAAAATCATAACTTTTGAAGATTCTGCATATAAAAAGGTTAAACTGAATTTTTATCATAGTTTGCAAGAAGATCTAACTTCAGAAGAATATTCTGAACTTATGTCAATAAAAGAAAAGGATCAGGACATCAAGTTCTTTATCAGAAAACTAAAATCCGGAAAAATCGGAGAAATGATTATGGTGTCAGGTGGTGAAGGAGATAATACACTAATCAGTATACAAGGCGAGATCGATCTCAAGGACATGTCTGAATTGTCGCATTCGCTTGGTATAAAAGGTCTCGAGCACCTGAAGGAGGTTGAAATGCATGAAAAGGAGATGGAAGAGCATGAAAAGGAAATGGAAAAGATGCAGCAGGAATTTGAAAAGCAACGAAAGGAGATGGAGAAACAAATGAAGGAAATGGAGAAACAAATGAAGGAGCTTGAGGAGGAGAAAAGGAAGTAGCAGTGGCAGTGGCAGTAGCAGTAGCAGTTTTATTTTGGTTTGAATTTATGTGGATTATTTGCCATACTTCCTAGCATTTTGCCGATTTCCTCATATCCAGAGTTTAGAGATTTATGAATTTCCATATTAATATACTTACAATCTTTTGCAAAATCAATCCAAACCATAGTTTCACTTGATTCTCCATTAGCATCACAAATTTTACTGGTAAAGTTTTTTGGATATCTTCTTTTTCTATAAGCTTCAGCTATATTAGCGCAAACAGATCTAGATGACCTTCTTATCTGATCAGTTAAAGAATAAACCTCTTCTTTTGGAAAATCTTTTGATATCACAAATATCTCCATCGCTAACTTATAAGCTAACTGATATACTTTTAAATTCTTGAAACTATAATCCATTTCTAATTCTTTATTCTATTTTTACTGCAACTGCCACTGCCACTGCTCCTGGCCATGCCCCTAAAATTTGTATCTCATTAAAAGTTTTATTTCCGACTTAACGTTTCCCTCAATCAAACTAGCCCCTGATCCGATACTCTCCATGTTAATATACTTTGTCCTGGCAAATCTGGTCCATAAGGTGAGATTTTTGAATATCGCTGCCTTGAAAAGTATATAATATCTGTATCCTTCATCATAATATCCCGGAACAGAAAAAGAATATAAAACATCATTCTCATAAGCGTATATCCTCGTTTCATATGATTCGGTATCATAAATCGCATAGCGAAAAACAATACTTACAGCTCTGTTAACAGGGGTGAAAATTATATCCTGGTAAAAAAGAATTGCTTTTCCGGGCGCTTTACTTTCAATTTTCAGATACAGTAGCTCAATCCTGTTCTTTAAGGTTAAAGTGTTAGAAATTGAATATTCGAGGTGATATCGGATATTATGCTTTTTTATGTTTCCAACATAATCAAGAATTTCATCAGAATAATTTTGTTGTTTCATCTTATTCCTGTAACGGATATACATAAAGGTTTTTCGTGAAGCATTAAAGTCTAGTTGTATAAGATGTTCAGTGCCTTTTGAAGGTGCATCTATTCCGTATTTGAGCCAGGGAAATGAAAAATAATCTGAATATGCGTTTAATTTCCATCTGGAGTGAAGCAATGCAACTAATCCAATGTATAGTCCATATTCATTTGACAGATCACTTGATTCAGATAATCCGTTGCAATAGATACAGTGATAATTTTTTGAGTAATATCTGTGAATCGCCGACAAGGTAAATCGTGGATTGACATCTGCATGTATTCCATTGAGACTGGCATATCCACCACCCGAGCTGTGTGATATTTCTCCGAAAAAACTAAATTGTTTGTACAAATAGTTATACGAAGCACTTAGCAGATAATTTTCTTTCCCCCGGAATATAAAGTTGTTATATGGTATTGATACAGGGAGCTGTCTTAAATTGAAGATCGTTTTGTAAAAATTTATTCCTGTGCTAAATTTCTTGCTTCTGTATGATATGTTTCCTCCATATATGGTTTCTTTTATTGCATTCTGCCTTGCAATTTCATTTATTGTTCTATGATACCCACTTTCAGAGGAAGAACTGAATACCAGCTCTGAATTTGTTAAAGTATCGGTCTTGATAATATTAGCATCTCTTCTTTTCTTTGAGAAAAATATTGAGACATCGATTTTATTATTTACTGAGATGCATGTGGCAATTCCTCTGAAAAGAGAACTTTCATTTGTTGAGGTATATGCTAATATTCCTCTACTGTACTTTTTGAGCTTTATTGCTTCCGGGGATTTGCCGAATGCCAGACCTGACCACAATGTCAACCCCTGTCCGAATAGAAGTTTATAATCACCTATCGCAAGGGCTTTTATTCTTCCAATATTTTGTAAATAAAGGTGAGCAGAGGAATAGTCAAATCCGACTTTTTGTGAATTTTGAAAAAATCCCTCACCAGGATCTTTATCTAAGGTAAAACCAGCTTTAACCTTATTTTTAAAATTGTAAGAATAGCGTACGTATAAGCCTGCTGGTGATCCAAAATAATATTGATTTGTGTTAAGAGAAATGATAGAATCTTTTTCCAGTGAGTATCCATGCTGGGCTTCAATTATTTGATGGTATCTCAATAATACCTGATTCTTTCCATACATAAAAATATCTTTTAATTTTATTTTTTGTTCATCTTTTATCTGACTTATTTTTATATATGGCAATAGTGTCATAATGAAACCTATATCAAATCCTTCTACGGCTACTAGTTCATAAACCGTTATCAGGTCACCATAATTTTGAATATAATCCAGCAGATTGGAGATTTTATAATCATCAAGAAATATAATTTGTTTAAGCTCATCTTCATTTGTAGAATTGATATTTATCGGATAATCCTTCAGCTGCTCCATGTGCTCAAATAATTCTTCAAAGTCAGGAGTTTCTTCCTGATCCTCTGCAAGTTCTTCAAGCAAACTCGACACCATGTTATCTGATGCTTGAACAACCTGACCAAATACATTCCCGGAAAATACCAGATAAAATGCTAAAAACAAAACCCAAACAAATCTCATAACTCCAAACTCCAAACTTATTCCTTTGCCTTAGCCTTAGCCTCAGCCTTTCTTATTATTAATTTCAAATATCAAAGATGCCTGTGAAATATAACCTAAGTCGGGATGATAGGATGAGGAGATATCGAAAACAAAGGTTTTAAATTTATAACCTATTCCAAAGCTGTTTATACCTGGCTGAGTAGCAACACCTATCCTGAAAGAGACATTTTGTGTAATCAGATATTCTATTCCAACTTTGATAACAGCATTATGATAAGTATTCTTCTCAATTTCAACTGTAGAACAAATTTTCTTTGAAAATTTATATGTAATACCAAATTTAATAACAGCCGGCAGAAGCTCATTGTACTGATCCGATAATTTGATGTGGGGGGGATTAAAGATATGCAAACCTAAACTTAGATTGCTGTTCGCTTGTGCTTGCATTCCTGTTTCAAAGGTAAATAGATCTTTTTTGCCATATTCATTGCCTATTCTAATACCAAGGTAATCAATTTGCAGGCTTGCAGAAAAGTATTTTCCAAACTTCCGCGCAAAGGCAAATCCAATTTTCTTTTCATTGTAAAGTGTAAATCCGAAGGAGGAAATCGAGAGCCCGAAAACACCACTCCTGACAGGAAAAATAATAGCCGCATATTTTGTGCTTAATTCATTAATGAGAAAGCGGTTTTCATAACTTATACCTGCCGCTACATGCTTATATGATGCAATACCTGCCTGGTTATTATAAACTGACCAAAAGCCCTCCAGGCTAACTGAAGAACCGGCAAGGGCAGCAGAGCGTCCTCCAGCCACTGAATTATCATTAGCGGTAATTTTAGTATATCCAAGTAAAACAAAAAAGAAAACAATCCATCTCATATCCACCACACATTTTCATCATTACAAAATCAAATATTAGTATGGTGAGATGGAAAAAGGTAACCTTTTTTTAGCCTTACCCTCTTAACCTATCTCCATTTTCCCCTCTCCAATTTGAGAGGTGGCCGGGGGGTGAGACTGTTTCATGTTTCAAGTATTTTCAAAAATTATCCAAATAGCAATGTGTAACCTACAACCTGCAATGAATAATAAAGAGTACCTTTAACTGATTAAGTTTAACCGTTTACTGATTTTATCTTGACTTTTAGATCCAATACATGTAAATTGGCGTTATTATGAGATATCCCAAATATATATTTTCTATTGTTCTCTTCTTTTATTGTTTTAGTATTGTCCATTCACAACAGGATCTATTTAACAAGATATTTGCTGATCACAAAGAGAGCAGTGCCTATGGAATAGTTGAAAATGATAACTTCTATTATATTGGCGGTACATTAAGGGATAGTATAGACTTTGCTGATAAAATTTTTATTAAACGGATCCCTAAGGTGCCATTAAGTTATGAAACAAAGATATGGAGTATCCCCAATTGTCATTTTTGTAGTTATGGAAGAAGGACTTTTATTAAGACTTCAGATAATGGTTTTGCTATGATTGGATATATAAGTGGATATGGTTATGATACTCATGGTTTTTTAATGAAGTTTAATTCTAATTGTGACACTCTATGGATGAAGCATTTTTATGATACTGTTAGTAATATAAATGAAAGGTTTTTAAGGTTTTTTAATTTTATAGAAACCTATGATAAAGGATTTATTGTTGTTGGTCAAATAAATGCATCAGGTGTACATAACAATGATATTGTGCTCATAAAAACAGATAGTTTTGGAAACACTAAGTGGTTTAAAACATATGGGCATACTAATACTTATGATGTAGGTTGGTCAGTTGCTCAAACACCAGATTCCGGATATTTAATTGGTGGTTACACAAAGAATTATAGTATTCTGTACTCTAATGATGCATATGTTATTAAAATCGATAAGCACGGAATAGTCATCTGGGAAGAATATCTAGGCGGTCAACGTGAGGATGGAATTGCATATGTAAATATAGCAAATGATAGCAACTATCTTGTAGCATATTCATATGCATACAAACAAGAAACTCCTGGTTATGCATCCAAAGAACTAAGTGTTATTAAAATGCGACCTAATAAACAGATCATTTGGGGTAAGAATTATCGAATTCACAGGAATTCCTATGTAACGAGTATCTTCGAAGCTGATAACCATGAAATTATTGTTTCTGGTAAATCTTATTATTATGATCAGATTAATCATAACAGTGGTGATAAAGCATATATCATAAGGCTTACAGAAAATGGTGACAGTATTTGGTGCAGGAATTATTTTTACCTTCCAGATGCTTTTGGAGATTCCTGGAGTGATATTTACGATATTAAACCTAGCTTGGAGGGTGGTTTGTTAGCCTGTGGAAGATATCAACATCATGACTTAGGAATAGATAGATCTGCATGGATACTGAAAACTGATAGCAACGGTTCTTATACAATTGGAATAGATGAGTATGACACCTCATTAGTTAATATGGAAGTTTGTGTCTTTCCAAACCCTGCATCTGAAACTATCAGTGTTCAGTTAAAAAGAACTCCAATTAACACTTTATACTTTGAGCTGTTTGATATTCATGGGAAAATAGTAAGAAAATTATCAATCAACTCACTGTATCAAAAAATTCCTGTAATTGATCTACAAAATGGTGTGTATCTATATAGACTAAGGAGTAATAAAAATAATCTTGCTAATGATAAATTGGTAATAATGAAATAATAAAAACATCAGCACATTGTCAAATTCCATTTTTAAATTCCCCTATGCGTTATAGAACAGAATTGAAATATAATCCACCACCTCATTTGAGGGTATCACATCTCCTGAATTTCCCATGCACAGGATCTTTGTTTGGGGCTTGGGTGTGAGCAATAAGGAATATTCCATTAGGGTAATGATAGGCCCATATCCACAAACTGAAATATTATTTTGCATCACTTTGTCATATAGCTTTTCTGAATTCAATGCTTTTATCTCATCAAGCACCAATTGATCCAGTTTTTTGCCTTCTGAGGGTTCAACAAAATGAGAGAAATCGGATGAAGCAATGATCAGTATCCTTTTCTTTAACACTTTGTTAGCATCATGGATTGCTTTAGCAAGTGTAACTGCATTCTCGCAGTTTTGCCTGGATATAGTTACTGGTAATATTTTATAATCATAAGTTAGAAAATACTGAAGCAGGGGTAACATCACTTCTCCTGAATGTTCATATTTATGGGCGATCTCACTTTTTGGGATATCCAGTAAGTCCATAAAGTCTTTGTCAAGCTCTACTTTACCAAGAGGAGTTTCCCATGAATCATTTGTGTCGAGCGATAAATCATAACCATAGCCGCTATGATTAGGATTAATTATAAAAATTGTTTCGTATTCAGTCTTTGAATTCTTTATGATCTCAAAAAAATGCACTGCCTGACACGCAGAAAATATGTAGCCTGCATGAGGAACAACTCCTCCAATAATCGATTTTTCTGACAATGAAATGTCAATTTTGGGTTTTTCTTTTATCAGAATACTACTGATCAGGTCATCGATCTCATTTTTATTTTCGGGGTAGAATTTTCCTGCAACATAGGGTTTTCTAGTAGTCATGAGTATTTGTATTTATGTTATTTTAATTTAGCAGCATTTAATGTCAACCTGACCACACTTTGTGCATTTCCCATTCTCATCAATACTGCAAATATTAGTATTATAACCTGTTCGTCTTATTATAAGATTTCCACATTTACTACAATAGCTATCCTTTCCTTTATCCACATTAACATTTCCAAAGTAAACATGATATAATTCCGACTTAGCTATATCAAACAATTCAAGTAATTTTTTTACCGGAGTGCTTTCTATATCAAGCTTATAAGTAGGGAAATACCTTGAGAGGTGCAAAACAGTATCTTTTCCTAAATTTTCTGATATCCATTTCACCATCTTCAAAAATGTTTCAGGATCATCATTAAGTCCTGGAATTATCAGATTTGTTATTTCAAGATGTTTCCCGCTATTCTTTATTAGTTCTAAGCTGGATTTAACCGGCTCTATGGTTGCACTTGAGTATTTTTTGTAAAAATCATTTTCAAACGCCTTAAGATCAATATTAAAAGCATCGATGAAATTTAGTAATTCCATTAGAGGTTTTTCGTTGATAAATCCATTGCTAACTACTACATTCTTAAGATTATGATTATGTGATATTTTAGCTATATCAAGCATGAATTCATACCACACAGTTGGTTCGTTATAGGTATATGCAATCCCAAAGCTATTGCGTTTGAGAACCAGCTCGATAATGGATTCAGGTAAATAATCCTGAAGAGACCTCATACTTTCCTTTACTTGCTGTGATATCTCCCAGTTTTGGCAAAATTTACATTTAAAATTACATCCTATACTTCCAATAGATAAAATATTTTTGCCGGGATAATAATGATAAAGAGGTTTTTTTTCTATAGGATCAGAGTTTATTGCACTTATTTTACCATACACCTCTAAATAAAGTGTGCCCTTATCATTTAGCCTGATGCCACAAAGGCCTTTATGATTTTTTTTAATAACGCAATAGTGAGGACAGAGATTACATTTTACTGCATCATCATCCATTTGCTCATAATACAAGGTTCTTTTCATTATTATTTATACTCTATTGTTGTAAATGCATAGAATTCTAGAAACTCATTATCCATATCTTCAATACCTCCCTTTTTTTTAAGCTTATAAATCTGATCTTCAACAGTATCAATGCCTTTTATGTTTGGTAGTAAAACTGCCTGTGTTTTGCCCTGTAGTTTGACAATTAATCCTTTCTTTTTTGGATCAAGTTCTGTAAAACTATCAATAGGATATGGTTCAGAAAGAACAGAAACACTAAGGCAGATGTCATCCAGTTCTTTTTCGGAAACAGCTTCAAATCTTGAGTCGTTTGTTGCCGCAGAAATGCTGTTTTGAATAATTTCTTCATATAAATTGTTCATGTAAGGGGTTAATGTTCCGACACATCCCCTTAATTCCCCATCAATGTTGTGTAATGTAACAAAACATGATTTCTGTGCTTTCAATTCAGAAGGGATTTCGTTATCAGGGATTTCTGTAACTTTCCCTTCCATTATGTGTGATATAATTGTCTGAAGGGCTATTTTTGTATATATGCTTTCGGGTTTGTACATACTGTGGCTTCTTCTTTTGTGTTTCTTTGAGTCTTAGTGTTTTTGTGGCTATTCTTTTTTTGCCACCAAGGCACAAAGTCACGAAGTTTCACAAAGATTTTAAGATAAACGAAAGGAATTTTATCTGACTATAAATATAAGAATAATAATCTATATTTGTAGAATTAAAAAAATGAATTAATAACATAAATAAATTTTAGAGAAATGGCAGAAATTATAACATCGGAAAAAGCAATTGCACTTGAAAACAAATACGGCGCTCATAATTATCATCCTCTCGAGGTAGTTTTGGAGAGAGGCGAAGGAGTATATGTGTGGGATGTGGAGGGTAAACAGTATTTTGATTTTCTATCAGCATATTCTGCTGTTAACCAGGGTCATTGTCATCCCCGCATTGTAGGCGCCCTGGTTGATCAGTCGCGCAAATTGACCTTAACTTCAAGGGCATTTTATAATGATTCGCTTGGTGTATTTGAAAAGTATATAACTGAATATTTTGGTTATGATAAAATCTTACCAATGAACACAGGTGCTGAAGGTGATGAAACAGCATTAAAGCTATGCCGGAAATGGGCATATGATAAAAAAGGCATTCCTGATAATGAAGCGAAGATCATTGTTTGTGAAGGGAACTTTCATGGAAGAACAATTACTGTTATTTCTATGTCAACTGATCCTGACTCACGTGGTGGTTTTGGACCTTATACTCCTGGATTTGTCACTATTCCATATAATGATATTCCTGCCCTGGAAAAGGCTCTGGAAGATCCGAATATAGCAGGTTTTCTTGTAGAACCGATACAGGGTGAAGCTGGTGTTTATGTTCCTGATGAAGGCTATCTTAAAAATGCATATGATCTATGTAAAGCAAAGAATGTTTTATTTATAGCTGATGAAGTACAGACTGGAATTGCACGTACAGGTAAGCTTCTTGCATGCGACCATGAAAATGTACGGCCTGATATATTAATTCTTGGGAAAGCCCTCTCAGGTGGTGTTTATCCTGTTTCCGCTGTTTTGGCAGATGATGATATTATGCTTTGCATAAAACCGGGGCAACATGGCTCCACTTTTGGTGGAAACCCTGTTGCTGCGAAAGTTGCAATCGCCGCACTTGAAGTTGTTAAAGATGAGAATCTTGCTGAAAGAGCTGAGCGTTTAGGAAAATTGTTCCGCGAAGAATTGAGTAAGATAGAAACTGATATGATCACTCTGGTTCGGGGTAAAGGCTTGCTGAATGCAATTATTATCGAACCTAAAAACGGCAAAGAAGCTTGGGATGTTTGTGTTAAAATGGCTGAAAACGGACTTCTTGCCAAGCCAACGCATCAACATATTATCCGGTTTGCACCACCATTAGTGATTTCGGAAGGACAAATTCTCGAAGCAGTCGAGATTATTAAGAAGTCTATCCTGTCTTTCGGCTAAGCTATTATCAGATATTTAGCTTTATTATAAGTAAATTGCAAGTCGCCAGCTGGGTCTTTGGATTTATCTGCGAGTAAAAAGATATCAAATCCAAATAAGGTTTTAGCCAAATTCTAATTCTCTGTTTGGAGCGTCAATTATTTCTATCTGAAAAAATCAAATATAATTTGTATTTTTGGTTGTGTACAACTAGATAAAATACATGAAAAATTATTTCGTTAGGGATCAAATACCGGTAGAAATAAAAATAAAAAATGCAATGAAGTTCCATAGGAACGACATATTTATGTTTGCAAAATGTTCCCATAGGATATTTGCTGAACCATATTTCATACCTAACGGCACTTAGTGTCGTTAAGCGGATTTAATTTTACTGGGATGTAGTCCCTAGCGGGACTGATATTACTCGTTTTAATTCCTAAAATCACTAATCGCGATACTTCAATTGCTAATCAAAACATAGTGTCCTAGGACGCCAACCCCTCCTTCGTCGGGCCTTGTATCCCTTAGCGGGTTTAAATCTCCAATTAGGTTTTGTTAACGGTAAATGTTAATAAATTATTGAAAGTAATTCAAAACAAACATATTACCTTTTACTGAAATACTGATTAATATTATAGGTTAAATTCAATATTCCAAATTCTTTAGATCTTTGTATGTTGAGTGTGATTATAGTAATGATATCCATACTATTACAAACTGATTAATGCCAAAGAAAGGATAAGTTCAATTAGCAAATTCATGGTTGTCAAAGATTGATAATAACCAATGAACCTTTTAATATTAAACCTATCAAATCAGTTAATTAAAACCAGAAAGGAGGTGAAATACTGATATATTTAATTATCCATCCTTAATGTACTTTCATCAAATCACAAAATTATTAGTTAATCCCATAAATCCATGAAAACATTAAACCCACCTCTATATTTATTAGTGAAATTAAGCTCATTTACGAAAAAGATTACATTATTTATTTTATTTACAATAACATTTAATACAATTAACCTTAAGGCCCAGGATTTTTCATTTTGGAGGTCTATTTCTGATTCTTCGACAAAAGAAGAGTTCTTAACTATTTGTGATTCTGTAAACGAAATATTATTTACCCATTATTCTGATTCGGTAAATGAAGAAATTAAAGAATACCAACGATTTCGTTGGTTCTGGAAAGACCGATTAAGTGATGATTCATCGGGAATTTTCTATAATTATGCCCAGGCAATCTTAAATAATGCGAACGATCCAGTATGTGACCAGCCCGATGATGCAAATTGGGAATTGATTGGTCCAAAATCGTATGGTTCACAATGGATGGGATTGATAAGTGAAGTTTTGGGTGATCCTGGCAATATTGATGATATTTTAATTGCTCCTCAGGGTGCTGGAATTTGGAAAAAACAAACAACTGGAAACACATGGGCAAATAAAACTGATGCACTCAAACTTTCCGGATTATCTATTACTGCTATAGTTAGAAACCCGCTTCCAGATAATGGAGACCATATAATTGCATCGATAGGTGCTAATAATCTAAAATATGGTACTGGCATTATAGAATCATTTGACAACGGGAATACATGGCAACATATGACTGAGTTTCCAAACGATGATTTAAAATCAATTGTTCGTTTAATTGTTGATCCAAATGACAATTACCCAGATGATGGCTTGACTTTGTATGTTGTTACAGGTGGTAAAGGAGGAAAAATATGGAAGGGAAATATTTCTATTCCAGATCCACCTTCAGGGTCTTCTATTCAGGTTAGCTGGGACGTGATTGTCATTCCCCCAAACATGAATATGCTCTTTAGCCAATTTCATGATATTGAAATTGATAAATATGGATCAATATATGTTACTGCATGTGCTCGTTATAATCAAACAAATGGATTTATTATGAAAAAAGATGCTGGGAGTAGCGTTTGGCACAATATTAATCCAAGTACAGGTGATTTTGAAAAAGCTCGAATTACAACACCTGAAGATAATACAATCATTGCTTTAGTTGATAGAATATCTATTGGATTTAAGAGAGAAATATATAAATCCACTGATTTAGGTGCTAATTGGGACTTAATATATACTTTTAACGGTTATACTAGGAAAGATGAAATTGAATTATCACCATATACAGGGGATATATTTGTTGGGAATTTGGATCTACATCGAATTTATTGGAGTTCTGGGTCGAATGATTATGTTTGTCAAGATATTAATCAAGGGCATGTGGATGTTCGTGATATCTATTTTTTGGGGTTTGATTAAAATAACAATGAATTTTTATTTACAGCTAATGACGGAGGATTGTCCATGGTTACTATTGGAAATCCCATTACAGTGAATAATTTAAATGGAAATTATTTACCAATAACGCAGTTTAGTGGATTAGGAGTTTCACATTCTTCCCCAGAATTTCTTGTGGCAGGCGCGATGCATAATCATTCTTACAGATATCAGAATGATAATTGGTCTAATTTTCATAGTAGTGATGGGGGAGATTGTGAAGTTAACTGGGAAGATCCAAGTATTTACTTTACTCAAGCAGTATACACCACAGTTAGAAGATACAAGGATGATACCTATACCAATTTGACAAAATATGGAGGGTTTTTTATTGGAATGAAATTTGAGTTAAATCCGTATAATCCATATAAAGTGTATATGGGTCGTGGCCAAGATGATGCTGCGAAAGGAGGAATATTAAATATTTGGACAGATAGTGATCAGGGAATAAATTCAACACCAGTGAAAAAATATTTACCACAAGAGCTATCACAAGTTGGTGCGATTTGTATCCGTAATAATAATGCAATTTATATTGATGATACGATTTATATTTCCGACTTTGTGGAAAGAAACCCAGGTACAGCAAATAGATTTGTCAGATCCATTGATGGAGGAGATAACTGGGAGGACTTTTCAGGTAAAGACGTAACATATAATAATAAGAGTGGTATTAGTGTTACAGAGTCTCTAAATTTGGCAATTGGTTATAAGAGTATAACAGATATTGAAATAAATTCTGACGATCTTGATGAAATGTGGATAACAATAAGTTCATTAAAGAGAGATAATAATGGTAATGGGATTCTTAGAGTATTGCATTCAACTAATGCAGGTGAAAGTTGGGTAGATTATTCAGATGGTCTTACTGTTTTTCCATGTAACACTATTGAATATGTGCCGGGATCAGATGGATTGTTATTTGTTGGAACTGATATTGGGGTATTTTACAGGGATAATTCTATGTCTCAGTGGGAATGCTTTTTGGAAGGAATACCTGTTTGTATTGTTACAGAGCTTGAACTTCAACCCAGAAGCAATGTTTTATATGCATCCACATTTGGTCGAGGGGTATGGAAAACTTATTTGCCATGTGAAACAGGTTCTCAAACAAATCAGATATCAACAACAACAACCTGGAACATAAATCAAAGAATAATTGATAATATTACAATTGAGACAGGAGCAACATTGACAATAAATAATAATGCTGTAATCTCAATGGGAGAAGATAATATAATTATAGTTGAACCGGGTGGCAAACTGATAATAGAAGATAATGCTTTAATAACTAGCGGTGGAGGATGTTCCTGGAAAGGGATAAGTGTTTTGGGTGATCCTTCAAATAGCCAGGTACCTGAATCAAATCAAGGTGTTGTTGAGATTAAGACAGGAGGATCAATTGAAAATGCAATAGCTGCAATCCAAGCTCCTGGGAATGAAAACCCATACAATGCTCATCAATTTGGCGGCATTATCAGAGCAGATGATGCTGTCTTTAGGAATAATGAAACAGGCATTGTCATAAAGACTTATGAAAACTTTATTTCTTCCACGAATGAGCCCATATCTAACTTGAGCTATGTTAAAAACTGCTTATTTGAAATTAACAATGATTATTTTTCATCAAATGCTACACCAAGCTTTATACAAATTAGAAGGGTTGATGGGATTCAGATTTTGGGTAATACATTTGTTGATAATTCAAGTAAAGCAGATCCGGCAATCCATGCTGATGGAATATTAGCCTATGATGCATCATTCTATGTTGATCCAATTTGTATAGATGTTGGAACACCATGTAATGATTGGGATAAAAATCACTTTGAAGGACTTAACTATGGAATACGTGCAATGAATACCAGCCCGGATCGAACTCTTTCAATATCTACTTCGGAATTTGAGAATGTTTACCGTGGAATTTTCCTGAGTGGTGTTAGCAATGCTACAATAATATTAAATGAATTTGAAATCCCTGATATCAATACATTATATTCAAGTACATATACTGAACCGTATACAGATAAGGAATCATACGGACTCTATCTGAACGAATGTAATGCATATATAGTGGAAGAGAATGTATTTGAGTCGTTTTCATCTTCTGGGTATACATCAGAAACATATGGAGTAATAGTAAACAACTCTCACGAACCTCCAAATGAAATATACAATAATGATTTTGATGATCTTGAGTGTGGAATATTAGGTGTAAATGATAATCGATCAATACCAGGCCAGGCTCAATTCACAGGCTTAAAAATAAAATGTAATAATATCATTTCTACCTATAAGGATATTGATGTTAGGAATACAACTCAAAGTGGTTCTGCAATTAGGGGTCTTTCTGAATACCAGGGTTATGAGAATGGAGATGATGAAACAGCACCTGCAGGAAATAGATTCACCCAAAATTGTAGTCCCGGTTCTTTTCTTACTGATTTTGATAATGATCACGGGGAATTCATTACTTATTATCATCATGGTGGAGATGCCTCAAACGGAGATAGATGGGTTCCCAAATGTTATTCCGATAATATCCTTCTTGAACCGGTACCAGTAAATTTTGATGAATCTTCTGCTTGTCCAACAAATTTTGATAACGGCTCAGGTGGTTTATCATTATCAGAGCTTTACTCAGAACTGGACACTGAGTTGCAACAGAAGAATTCTTCTATTCTTATTTATAATATCTGGAAAGATGGAGGTGATACCGAGCAACTGGAACTTGAGGTTGAACTTGCACTCCCACCGGAATCATACGAGTTGTATAATGAGCTGATTGGAGAATCACCCTATTTATCGGATGATGTATTAATTGCAGCTATTGAGAATGAAGATGTATTGACATCACTGATGATCAAGCTTATAATGATAGCCAATCCTCAATCTACTAGGTCGGATGGTGTGATGGATGCTTTATATAGCCGAGTAAATCCTTTACCTGAATCCTGGATAGATGAAATTATTTCTGGAACAGCATATGCTTCTCAACTTGAAAAGCTTGAAGCAACTTATTCCCAAGATAATCATGAATATATTATGATCCTCAATGATATAAAATCACTGCTGTTACAAGATACAATTTTTTCGTGGAAAAAGGATAGCCTGATAAACCTGCTATTACAACAGGATGACCTTTATTCAAAATATGAACTGGCAACTTTTAGACTGAAAGATGGTGATACTACTGGAATGGATAATGTTTTGAGTAATATTCCATATAATTTTGATCTTGATGAAGAACAGCAGGTAAATCACCAGGATTATGTGAACATATTGAATATATTCAAAACAATGAAAAGAGATACAATAAGTATCTTTGATCTAGATAGTATAGGTATTGATACTCTTGAAAATATTGCTGCAACATGTTTACATTATCCAGCTGCATGGGCAAGAGCAGTTCTTGAAAAAAGAGCTAACGATATAGAGGATAGATACCGCGAAGAGATACCAGATTATCTGGGTGGTGGCCAAAGAATGGAAGCTCCATATCGGAACACTCCTCCAAGAGAAGATTATTCACAGTTTAAAATATATCCAAATCCTGCAAGAGAGTATTTTGCGCTAGAATACAATGTTCAAAAACTATATTTTGAACTTTCTCTAATTATTATTGATATTACTGGAAAGAAAGTTTATTCAAAATTATTATCTGGGCAAAAGTCTCAATCTTTAATTAGTCTTGCGGACTTTAAATCAGGCCTTTATATGGTTAATTTAATAGGAGATGGTACAATTATCAAATCTGAGAAACTCAGTATATTAAAGTAAAATTGTATCTTTAAAATATTTCCAGATTTAAGTTGTAAATTTTTATCACTAATATGAAGAAATGAAAACCAGAAGATTGAATATTTGTTTCGTTATTCTAATCCTCTTTTTTCAGTCTGGATTTTCACAAGTTGAGTATTTTAATAGGGTTTTTAAGCAGAATGCTTCCAGTGCTTTATTCGGAGTAGTTGTAAAAGGCACTGCTTATTATTCAGCCGGAACGATCAGAGATAGCATCAATGTTAACAGTGTAAGAGTATTCATTAACAAACATTCTCAAAATGGAGATGTAATCTGGAATAAATCCTGGGGACAGGCCAATACTACTTATACTTTAGGATGGACAAGCCCAATAATAGAAACTTATGATGATGGATTTGCTATTATTGGTGGTATAAGAGACTCCACGATATACGGGTATGCTTATATTATGAAACACAATTCAAACGGAGATACACTTTGGAAGAAAGAGTTCCATGATACAATAAGTACTCATACATACAAATACCTTGCATTCTATAATTTCAAAGAAACGTATGATAAAGGTTTTATTATTGTCGGCGAAGTAAAAGCTACTCAACAATACGATAATGATATTTTTATGATCAAAATAGACAGCCTTGGAGAAACAGAATGGTACAAAACTTATGGACATCCCATTACAATAGAAAGAGGATGTTCGGTCATACAAACTCCTGATACTGGATATTTAATAGGAGGTTATAGATATCGGGCAGGACTAGATTATTCAGGTGATGGATTATTAATAAAGTCAGATAAATATGGTAATAAGCAATGGGAAAAGACCATCGGAGGACCTTATACGGATTTTATCGCATACGTTACTATGTCATATGATAGCAATTATCTGGTTGTTTTATCATATGCATATGAAGAATCATTTCCAGGGTATCCAAAAAGACAAATAAATATAATGAAAGTAAATCCTCTTAAACAGGTATTGTGGAGTAAACACTATCGAATACATATACTACAAACGGTTGAGAATATATACGAATTATCAGATCATAATATTGTTGTTGTTGGATTTTCTTACATAAGTGATACGATAAATATGGCAGATGGACATGAAGGTTTTATTATGAAACTTAATGATTTTGGAGATAGTCTGTGGTACAGGGATTATTCCTATCAATCATACCTTGTTAATGGAGCACATAATAGATTCCATGATTTAAAACCCACACTTGATGGAGGTTTTATTGCATGTGGTTACTTTATTAATTATTACCAACCCTTTACTCAATCAGGCTGGTTGGTTAAAACAGACAGCATGGGATGTGATACACCAGGATGTAATACTATTGGAATTCATGAGTACCCTGATTTGAATATTTCAGATGTAAATGTTTACCCTAACCCTGCATATCAGTTTATCAATGTAGATGTCAAACAAAGCAGTTTTAAATCTGTTTTCTTTGAGTTATTTGATTGCTATGGAAGGAGAGTAAGAGAAGTGAAATTGAAAAAACCTTCACAGACTATTTCCTTGGCAGGAACTAATAATGGGATGTATTTTTATAGGGTGAGGAGGAAAGGACAGGTTTTAGCTAAAGGTAAGTTGTTGGTGATACGGTAGGTAATTTAATTGTGTTTAGTAGGTTATTCCTGGAGCGGAGTCAGGAGACTCCGCCGACTGCCGACTGTCTACTGCCGACTGTTGACTGCCGACTTTTTGGCTAGTAAGACAAACCCATGATCTAAAACCTGGCAACCAGCTTTACATTAAGCTGCCTCGGCGTTAGGTAATTAGGTACTGCCCATTCCTGGTTGTAAATATCCTTGACCCACATATAGGAAATAGTATTTGCCTTTTGTAAAAGATTAAATATTTCCAGACTTACCCATAATGATTTAAAACCTCTGAAAGGATTTTTCGGGGACATAATAGAGTTGCCGCCAATTATCTCTGTGCAAACTTTTCCTAAGGTCGGAACTTTGAAAAAGTTTGAAAATAGTGTAGAATATTCATTCCAATAAAAATCTTATCAACAATTATATTACCTTTTCACTTAAATCTGATTAATGATCAGAAGGAATTTTAACAAAACAAATATAAAACACTATCAACAAGTTATACATACAAACAATACCAGCACATAATGAAAACAAATCTTATGCTAATATTTTTATGTATTACAGCAATCTCCTATTCAACAGAACTATATGAATTATAATATGAGAAGTTAAGTTCCGTTGGCAAATTCATTGTAGTCAGAGTGATAATAAACAGATTACTTTTACATATAAACCCATCAAATAAATTAAATAAAATCAGAAAGGAGGAAAAATCACAACAAATCGTACATAATATTCTGTAATTCGGTAAACTTTAAATCAATTATTCATTTTTAAACATTCAAGCTATGAAAATGTCTACCCCCCCCGCATATTTAAACAAATTCATTATAATACAAAATTACATCTTGTATTATTGATTTTTATGATGCTCACATCAAGTATCAATGCCCAGGATTTCTCTTTTTGGCGATCAATTTCTGATTCTACGACAAATAGTGAGTTTAAAATAACCTGTGATTCCGTTGATGATATATTGCTCACTCACTATTATGATTCTACAAATATTAAAATAAAGGAGTATTTGCGATTCAAATCATTTTGGGGTAATCGTTTAAGTGACGATAGTACCAACATTTATAAAAATTATGCACAGGCATTATTCAATTATTCTGTAAATCCTATTTGTGATCAGCCTGATAATGCCCAATGGGAATTACTAGGTCCAACAAAAAACACTGTACCATGGCTTGGATTAATAAGCGAGGTTTTGGGAACTGACTATACTGATCAGGACAATATATTAATTGCACCTGAAGGGAGTGGAATATGGAAATACCAACCAAACGGACAAATTTGGGAAAATAAAACCGACCCACTTCGATTTGCAGGATTATCAATAACATCATTAGTAAGAAGTCCTTTTAATTCTCAACATATAATTGCCTCAACCGGTATAGATACACCAAAGTATGGAATTGGTATTATTGAATCCTTCGACAATGGAAATACCTGGCAAAGAGTCGGACCATATCTGGATCAGAGCCTATGGCCAATTGTTCGCCTTATCATTGATCCCTGGGATACTGATAACACTGATGGCCTATCTTTACATGCAGTAGTTGGACACAGATGGGGTGAGATTCACATGATTACTCTTATGAATGGTGCTCTGAATCAACCAAGTACAATACTTGTTACAAAAGACCCATATTTTACTGAAGACATGTCGGCGAGACAACTGAATGATATAGAAATTTCACCACTAGGTGGCCCATACTATAAATATGTTACGAGTATGGGACTTTGGGGAAACACAGAAGCATTTATTTTGAGAAGGGAATTAGGAAACCCTAATTGGCAAAATATAACACCCGGAAATGGGAACTATAAAAGAGCAAGAATTACTACACCGGATGCAAATGGAACAATTTATGCATTATGTGATTATGCACATCCTCCACCAAGTCAAACTTTAACAAGGTATATTTACAAATCAACTGATTATGGTAATAATTGGAATCAACTTTATTCTACTAATTATGGTGGAGATTGTAAAGATGAAATAGAGATTTCACCATATACAGGTAGAGTTTACATTGGAGGAATAATATTTAGAATTCTAGATGAAAGCACCACTCCCGCTCAGCTTAGAACTATCGCTCAAGGTCATGTAGATATTCGTGACATTTATTTTCTTGGTGGTGATAATATTGCTAATTATGAAAAGATTTTATCAGCAAATGACGGAAATCTGTCATTAGTGAACGTTGATTTAGCAAATCCATCTTCAGGTTCAACCTGGACTAATTTAAATAGAAATTATCTTCCAATAACACAATTCATGGGTTTAGCTGTTTCACAATCCTCACCTGAATTTGTCCTTGCAGGAGCTACACACAATAGTACATATAAATTTGATAATGATTATTGGGGAATAATACACTGGGGTTTTGACGGAGCAGACTGTGCCATTAATCCTCTTGATCCTGATATCTATTATACACAAGGTAATTATACAGTTAAAAGAGGTAATTCGTACTTACCAACACCCCCCGGTCAATGGTATATTGGTATGAGCATTGAACTGAATCCGAATGATCCATATATAATGTATATTGGAAGAGGCAGACTAGGTGAAAATCAACCTGCAGTTCTAAATGTTTATTATGATAATCCACAAAATACAGGTTATTGGGAGTATCATAATGTTCCAATATCAATGAATAAAGTTGGAGCAATAGCAATTAATAATAACACAAATGATATATATATTGCTGATTACGATTACAATGCCCCGGACAAACCGCATAGATTCCTAAAATACCGGAACAGTGATCAAACTTGGCATGATCTTTCATCAAACTCGGTTGATGGGACTTCTACAAATATTGGAGAGGCAATTGCATGGTGCACTATATCTGACATCGAAATTAATCCTGATAATCCCAATGAAATGTGGTTAGCGTGTACCGGGTTAAAAGACAACTCCTCATCAGGAGGTGGTAAGTGGAGGGTATTACATTCAGAAAACGCTGGAGATGACTGGGAAGATTATTCAGATGGATTACCTCTTTTCCCGTGTAATTCCATAAAATATTTACCCAATTCAAACGGTATGTTGTTCGTTGCAACAGATGTTGGAGTATTTTATACAGATAATCTGGAGTATAATAGTAATGGAGGATGGCAGTGTTTTTCTGAAGACTTACCAATCTGCAGGATAACAGGCCTGGAAATACAACAATATTGTAATAAATTATATGCTTCTACCTGGGGTTATGGTACCTGGAAAACCGATATCCCGTCTATGGGAGATAATCTCACGATTGCAGCAACAACAGATTGGACTGTTGATATGAATGTAAACGGAGATATTGTTATTAATCAAGGCTGTACACTTACGGTAAAAAATAATGCTATTATTTATATGGGGCCTGACCATACTATCACAATTAAATCTGGAGGTAAATTGGTAGTAGAAGGTGAAGCAGAAATTACAAGTGGCGGAGGATGCCTTTGGGAAGGAATAATCGTTGAAGGTGATGATTATTTAAGCCAGTTCCCGGAAACAAATCAGGGTGTTATAGAAGTGTTTGATGGGACCATTTCAAATGCTAGAACTGCAATATCAACACTGGGTTGCTGGATAGCAAAATCAAATTGTAAAGGTGGTGGTATTGTAAGACTTGATGATGCAACTTTAAAGAATAATATTACAGGTGTAAAAATCAATCCGTATAGCAATTTTGTACCATCTTCCAATGTAACTATACCAAATGTTAGTTATATTAATAATAGTCATTTCATAACTAATGATGATTTTGCATATTATGAAACTCCAAAAACTTTTATTCAATTAATAAATGTTGATGGAATTGGAATTTTAGCTAACGAGTTTATCAACAATTCAACAATATCAAATCCATCAAAAAAAGGAAATGGGATAATAAGTGGAAATGCATCCTTTTATGTTGAATCAATTTGCCTTGATACATATACACCATGTGATAATTGGAAGAAAAATCACTTTGAAGGATTAAATTATGGTATTAGAGCCCAAAACATTAGCCCGGATATCACACTTACAGTTGATGAAGCAGAATTTGATAACGTATACCGTAGTATTTACTTAGATGGAGTAACAAATGCAACTGTAACTTCTAATACCTATGCAGTGCCAGACATATCCGGTTTATACACTGAAGAATACAATGATCCTTATGTTGACCGGGAACCTTATGGGATATACCTGAATATGTGTAATGCATATACGGTTGAAGAAAATACAATTTCAAGTGCAACTGCAACATATGATCAGTATACTTATGGCGCAATAATTAACAATTCATTTAACGATCCTAACGAAATCTATAAAAATGATTTCTCAACCTTAACTTGCGGAATTCTTGCACTTAATGACAATAGATCCAATGGAACGAATCCTGAAGCATCGGGCCTTGTAATAAAATGCAACAATAACTCCACAAATGCACAGGATTTTGAAATACGAGATTCAGAGGATATTGATGCTGCTGGAATAGGAAAGTTTCAAGGGAATTATGATCCTTTCAATGTTGATGTTAACTCCCCGGCAGGAAATACTTTCTCTCATAATTGCTCAGTCCCTACTACTGATAATGATTATGATAATAATGATGGTACAAATTTCTGGTATTACCATCATCAAGGGACATCAAACGATACTTGGGTGCCTGAATGTTATACTAATTCTTCAATTGGGCTTAAACCGACTCCATTTGATTTTTATGCAACAGGTGTTTGTGAATCAAAACTTGATGGTGCATCATCTCCCGGAACACCTTTATCGCAGGTTTATTCAGATTTAACTACTGCAAAACAGAACAAGAATTCATCTTACTTAATATATAATATCTGGAAAGATGGTGGAAATACTGAAGAGCTTGAAACTGATGTGGAACTTGCCATGCCTCCCCAGTCATACCAGTTATATAATGATCTGATAGCCGAATCACCATATTTATCTGAAGATGTATTGATCGCGGCAATACAAAACGAAGCAGTGTTAACATCATTAATGATCAAGCTGATAATGATTGCTAATCCACATGCCAGCAGATCGGATGAGGTTATGGATGCATTGATTAGCAGGGTAAATCCATTGCCGGAGTCTTGGATAGATGAAATTATTGCAGGAAGCAACTATATGTCGCAACTTGAGGTCTTACAATCAGATGTTGCTTACGATTATCATAATTATAAGATGATTATAGATGATCTCAAAACCAGATTTATTAATGACACCGTAAACTTATGGGCAAAGGATAGTCTTGTTAATCTTCTTACACAAGAGGATAATCTGAACTTAAGGTATGAGTTAGCCTTTCTTCATCTTGATGAATGTAACTATACACAAATGGAAAGTGTTTTAAATAATATTCCTTATGAGTTCGAACTGCAGGAAGAAGAACAAGCAATTCATCAATATTATGTAAATTATTTCAATATTTTGAAGGATATGAAAGTTGATACTCTTGCAATAGAAGATCTGGATTCAATACAGCTTGATACCTTACAAAATGTTGCAAATTATTGTCATCATTATGCTGCAGCCTGGGCAAGGAACCTGTTGGGATATCCTAACGATGATCCTGAAACATGGTACAGGGAACCGATTCCTGATTTTGATCCACCTGCAAGGATGGCAAGGCCGGTTATTAAACCTGTTCTAGAGGAAAAAGAATCATTATTAAAAGTTTATCCTAATCCTGCACAGGAGTATTTTGTTCTTGACTATGAAGTGCAAGAGAGATACAATGAATTAAGGATTGACATTGTTGATGCTATTGGTAAACTTGTATTTGCTAAAAAGCTAATAAAGCAGAAGAACCAGGAATTAATTGACTTACGGAGTTATAAACCTGGTTATTACATTGTTAGTCTTGTTGGAAATGGAAAGGTAGTAGAATCTCAAAAATTAAGTATTACAAAGTAATCTATTGTTTTTTGATATGGTTACAAAAAATAGCATAATCATATTTCTATTCATTGTAAGTAATCAACTTGTGTATACACAAGTTGATTACTTTAATGTAATTGATAAACAGCATCCTGTCAGTGCAGCTTGGGGTATAGTGGAAGTAGATTCTTTTTATTACGTTGCAGGTACAATGACAGATACTGTACCTAAGGAACATGCACGGATTTTTTTCGATAAGTATACAACGAATGGAGATTTTGTATCATCCAATTCCTGGGGAGATCCGGAAAAAACATATGTGATTGGTTGGACAAGCCCATTGATAAAAACAAACGATGGTGGATTCGCTATGATTGGAACTGTAAAAGACTCAACCAACTTCTGGCATGGAATATTGATGAAACTAAACAGATATGGTGATTCCATCTGGATGAAACAATTTTATGATACTATTAGTGGCGATACCAATGATTATTTAGGATTTAAGGGAATAAAAGAAACCTACGACAAAGGATTTATTATAGTTGGTCAAATTGCAGCATCTCAACAATATGATAGTGATGTATTTCTTTTAAAAACAGATAGTCTTGGTAATACCGAGTGGTACAAAACATATGGTTACCCAGCAACCATCGATAGAGGATTTTCGGTAATACAAACTCCTGATTCAGGATATGTTATTGGCGGAGATGTATATAAAGCAGGTTCAGTATACTCCGGGGATGCTTATTTGATACGAACTGATCAGTACGGAAACCAGATATGGGATAAGTTTTTAGGAGGGACAAAATCAGACATGGTTGCTCAAGTTGCTTTATCATATGATAGTAATTATCTTGTAGGATATTCATATGCTTATCGGCAAAATCCTCCCGGATCTGCGATGAGAACAATTAGTGTAGTAAAAATCTCACCTCAAAAACAAATAATTTGGGGCAAGACTTTCTGGATTCATACAGATCATTCAGTTTATAATATTTACGAGCTTGATGATCATAATATTGCTTTAGTTGGAATATCATGGGTAATTGACACAATAAACCAGGTTGGAGGTTTACATTCATTCATAATGAAACTATCAGAAAGTGGGGATAGTCTTTGGTACAGAGACTATTCGCATACTCCAGAGATTTCAAATGATATTTTTAATTTTCTAATGGATATAAAGCCAACATCAGATGGAGGATTTATTGCGTGTGGCAATTTTCAAGACTATTTTGGAGGAATTGTCCAGGCAGCTTGGTTAGTTAAAACTGATAGCATGGGTTGTGATACACCTGGTTGCCATCTGATTGGAATACCTGAATACACTGGTTTTGATGTAGCAAATGTTAATGTTTATCCTAACCCTGCTTCTCAATACATCAATATATCTATAAAACAAAGTAATTACAAGTCTGTTTTCTTTGATTTGTTTGATTGCTTTGGGAGGCGTGTAAAAGAACAAAAAATAAGTAAGCCATTTCAGACTATTTCTTTAGCAGGAATTAATGAAGGGATGTATTTTTATAGGGTGAGAAGCAAAGGGAATGTGTTAGGAAAGGGGAAGGTTTTGGTGGTGAGGTAAATAGGGACGCCATCCCCGAAGAATGAGGGGATGGCGTCCCTAAGTGACATTGAATCTAAAAAACTCAGTATTACTAGATAATCTATTATCCTGGGATATGTTCATAAAGATCAAGACAATAATAATATTTTTAATAATAAGTATTCAACCTGTACTTTCGCAGGTTGAATACTTTAACAGAATTGGAACACAACATGTTGCCAGTGCATCATGGGGTGTTGTAGAAACAGATTCAGTTTATTATTGTACAGGAAGTATGATTGACACAACATTAGTTTACCATCAAAGAATATTTTTTGATAAATATACAAAAGATGGAGATTTTGTATCGTCGAAATCATGGGGTGAACCGGGAAAAATATTTGCTATTGGCTGGACAAGCCCTTTGATAACTACCTCTGATGGTGGATTTGCCTTGATAGGTTCAGTAAAAGACTCGACAAATGATTGGCATGGAATATTATTAAAACTTAATAGAAATGGTGATTCAGTGTGGATGAAACATTTTTATGATACAATTAGTGTATATCATGATGATCATTTAGGCTTTAAAGCGATCAAAGAAACCTTTGACAAAGGATTTATTATTACAGGTCAAATTAAGGCTTCCAGTCAATATGATAGTGATGTTTTTCTGATAAAAACTGATAGCCTTGGAAATACTGAATGGTACAAAACATACGGTTATATTGCGACAGTTGACAGAGGCTTCTCCGTTATACAAACCCCTGATTCGGGTTATGTAATTGGGGGAGATTCTTATAAAGCCGGTATGGATTATTCAGGAGATGCTTATTTAATAAAGACCGATAAAGTAGGGAACAAGGTATGGGATAAATTTCTTGGCGGTACAAAATCAGACTTAGTTGCTCATGTAGCATTATCATATGATAGTAATTATATTGTTGCTTATTCTTATGCTTACTATGAATATCCACCGGGATACGCTGATAGGACAATTAGTGTTGTCAAAATATCACCACAAAAACAAATTATTTGGGGAAAGACTTTTTGGATCCATACGGATCATTCAGTTAAGAATATTATTGAATTGAATGACAATAGCATAGCTATTGTAGGATGGTCATGGGTTATTGATACAATTAACCAGGTTGGAGGAAGGCATTCATTCATAATGAAACTTTCAGAAACAGGTGATAGCTTATGGTACAGAGATTATTCCCATGTACCAGAGGTTTCAAATGATATTTTTAATTACCTTGTTGATATTAAACCCACTTCTGATGGTGGATTTATTGCATGTGGTACATATGAAAACTATTTTGGAGGGATTGCCCAAGCAACCTGGTTGGTTAAAACAGATAGCCTGGGATGTGATACTCCGGGATGTAATACTATAGGCTTAGATAAATACCCTGATTTGAATATTGCTGATGTAATTGTTTATCCTAATCCGGCTTCTCAATATATTATTATCGATATTAAACAAAGTAATTACAAGTCTGTTTTCTTTGATTTGTTTGATTGCTTTGGGAGGCGTGTAAAAGAACAAAAAATAAGTAAGCCATTTCAGACTATTTCTTTAGCAGGAATTAATGAAGGGATGTATTTTTATAGGGTGAGGAGTAGAAGGCAGGTGTTAGGAAAGGGGAAGGTTTTGGTGATACGGTAGATCATTTATTTGTATTTAGTCAGTTATTCCTGGAGCGGAGTCAGGAGACTCCGCTCAGCAAGGGCAAGAAACTTATTAGGATATCCAAATGATGATCCTGAAACATGGTACAGGGAACCAATACCTGATTACAATCCACCACAAAGGCTGGAGCAACCCTTAATAAAACCTGTTTCTACAGAGAGTATATCATATTTAAAAGTCTATCCTAATCCTGCTAATGATTATTTTGCGCTTGATTATAAAGTTCAGGAAAATTACAATGAATTAAGAATAGATGTGATGGATGCTATCGGGAAGCTTATATTTTCAAAAAGGTTAATAAAACTGAAAAACCAGGAACTAATCAACCTGCAAGGCTATAAACCCGGATTATATATAATTAGCCTGATTGGAGATGGAAGAAAAATTGAATCGAAAAAACTCAGTATTACTAAATAATGTATTTTCTTGGGATATGTTTAAAAAGATCAAGACAATAATATTACTATTATCAATAAGTATTCAACCTGTGTTCTCGCAGGTTGAATACTTTAACAGGATTTACACACAACATGTTGCCAGTGCGGCCGATGCTGTTGTTGAAACAGATTCCTTTTATTATGTTGCAGGAAACATGTTAGATACTACAATTGTTAACCATCAACGGATTTTCTTTGATAGATACACAAAAAATGGAGATTTCGTATGGTCGAAAACATGGGGAGATATAAGAAAAATATTTTCAATGGGCTTTACAAGCCCGATGTTAACTGCCTCAGACGATGGTTTTGCTTTGATAGGTTCAATAAAAGATTCAACAAAAGTTTGGCACGGAATACTATTGAAACTAGACAAAAATGGTGATTCAATTTGGATGAAACACTTTTATGATACAATAAGTACTTACCCTAGTGATTTTTTAGGATTTTATGGTTTTAAAGAAACATTTGACAAAGGATTTATAATCACAGGTCAAATTAAAGCTTCACATCAATATGACAGTGATGTGTTTCTCCTGAAAACAGACAGTTCAGGTAATACTGAGTGGTATAAAACCTATGGTTATATTGCCACTATTGACAGAGGCTTCTCAGTGATACAAACACCTGATTCGGGTTATGTAATTGGCGGTGATTCATATAAAGCCGGTATGGATTACTCAGGAGATGCCTATTTAATAAAAACCGATAAATACGGAAATAAAATATGGGATAAATTTCTTGGTGGTACAAAATCAGACTTATGTGCTTATGTTGTATTGTCATATGATAGTAATTATATTGTCGGTTATTCATATGCTTACAGGCAAAACCTGCCTGCTTCGGCCAAGACAACAATAAGTATAGTAAAAGTTTCACCATTAAAACAGATAATTTGGGGTAAGACTTTTTGGATTCATCCTGATAATACTGTAATGAACATCATTGAACTCAATGATCATAGCATTGTAGTTGTCGGCTTATCCTGGGTTATTGATACAATAAACCAGGTTGGGGGATTACATTCATTTATTATGAAACTTTCGGAAACAGGCGATAGTTTGTGGTATAGAGATTATTCACATATACCGGAGGTTTCAAATGATATTTTTAATTTTATTTATGACATAAAACCTACCAATGATGGTGGTTTTATCGCATGTGGTAATTATCAAAACTACTTTTCCGGAATTGTTCAGGCCACCTGGTTGGTTAAAACAGATAGTCTGGGTTGTGATACACCGGGGTGCCACCTTATTGGAATACCTGAATATCCGAAATTAATAACTGCTAATGTAAATGTTTATCCTAATCCAGCCACTACATATTTAATAATTGATACTAAGCATCATGCTTTTAAACCGAATTACTTTGAATTGTTTGATTGCTATGGAAGGAGAGTAAAAGAGGTGAAATTGAAAAAGACTTCACAGACTATTTCTTTAACAGGAATTAATGATGGGATGTATTTTTATAGGGTTAGGAGTAGAGGGCAGGTTTTAGGTAAGGGGAAGGTGTTGGTGGTGAGGTAAAACAGGAAATCTCCTGGGGACGAACTGCCTACTGGTGACTGGAGACTGCCGACTGTCTACTGCCGACTGGTATGCTAGTATTACAAATGTCTGAATTAAAATCGTGCAACTAGCTTAATATTAAGCTGCCTTGGAGTGAGGTAATTAGGTACTGCCCATTCCTGGTTGTAAATATCCTTGACCCACATATAGGAAATAGTATTTGCCTTTTGTAAAAGATTAAATATCTCAAGGCTTATCCATAATGATTTAAACCCTCTGAAAGGATTTTTCGCGGACATAATGGAGTTCTCACTGATTATCTGTTTTGAAAAACCTATGTCTATTCGAAAATATGCCGGCATTCTTAGAGTATCTGCATATTTTGGAGAATTAGGAGGGCCAAAAGGCAGGCCGCTTCCATACAATAGGGTAAGATGCATTTTATAGCTGGGATTTTTTGGTAAGTAATCCTGGAAAAACAGGCTGAAATTAAATCTCTGATCAGTTGGCCGTGGTATATATCCGGGCTCAAATTTTACGGCACCGGGAGGTGGCTCTGTAGCACTGTTCCCATCAATGATGTATGTTTTTCCTTCTTCAGTATATTTGTAATAAAAATCACCTTCAATATCTTCTTTCGTTAGCATGAATGACATGCTTGCCCATGATTCAATACCTCTGACAAATTCTCCGTTGATCTTAAAATCAATTCCTGTGGCATAGCCATGAGAGTTGTTCAATGCTGTATACCGTATCCTCACATTATCAACTTCATATGGAATAAGATCGTCGAGATATTTATAATAAAGTTCCGTGACAAATTTAAATGGTCTTCCTCCCCATAAAAAATTCAAATCACTTCCGGCTACAAAATGTATTGATTTTTGAGCTTTGACGTCTGTATGTATATTCCCTTCCAGATCTCTTAGCTCTTTAAAGAAAGGTGGCTGATAATAATAACCACTGGAAAATCTGAAAATAATATCTCTTTTCCATTCAGGCTTGATGCTTAATGTAAGCCTTGGACTTATAAGAAATTGCTTATTCAAATCCCAGTAATTAAAGCGTACCCCACCACTTAAAAATATTTGGCTTTTTTCTGTATCAAAGTTCCATGTGTTTTGAATAAAAGCGGTCACCCTGTTTGATGAAATACTGGTATCAGCTCTTATAACACCCGGAAAGTGAATGGAGTAATTTGGTTTTTGTAAAACAGTGTCATAAAAAATTATTGAATCCCCTGATGTGTTTGTGGTATACCCGGGGTAATCGCGATAATGGGGGAGGGCATAACCAGCAGAATCTAACATTTCCCACTCATTATTTTTGTCACTGATAATTTCATGCTGTAACTTAAAGCCCCATTGAAGAAGGTTTCCATTTACTTCATAGTTTCCTTTATGTTGAAAATTAAACACTGATGCATCAAGGTAATTTCTCCCATGATTAAGGAAAGTGCCCACACCTTGTTGTTCAACTACATCACCAAACTCCTCATCTCCAAATCCTGTTTCCAACAACCCAATCCAGTATTGGCCTTGTATGTCAAAAGTTTCACTTTCAATTGTTTGGAAAGCAGATGTTGTAAAACTTAGCCCTAGGCTTTTATGAGGTTGGTATGCAACAGAAACGGCCCCGAAATATGTTTTGAACATATCGACTTCCTGTCCGTCAAAATATACTTTTAAGCGGTGAGCTTCCATTAATGTTCCGAAATCTGTTTCACGGTCAGAAGGTATAAGCTTGTAAGAGTTTCTAGCATAATTACCCAGAAATGAAATTTCCAGTTTCTTTGACAATCTGTATGTCACAAGCGTTTGTATGTCAGTGAAAGATGGTTTATAATCACCTTTTGTTTCAAGGCTGTTAAGAACATATTGATTAGTTTTATGCCTGACACCAAGCAGGTAAGTAAGGCGTTCTTTGGCTGCAGCTCCTTCTATATGAAATGAAGCACCCAGAAGGCTTAAGGATACTGATCCTGCCAGTTCGCTTGGTTTTTTATATTTTATATCAAGAACAGATGCCATTTTATCACCATACTTAGCATCAAATCCACCGGCAGAAAAAACAATTGAAGAGACCAGATCAGAATTAACAAATCCTAGCCCTTCCTGCTGTCCTGAACGAACTAAAATGGGGCGATAGACTTCAATATCATTAACATATACAAGGTTTTCATCGAAGTTTCCACCACGTACAGAATATTGTGAACTAAGTTCATTACTGGATGAAACGCCGGGTAGCGTTTTTAATAATGCCGGGATACCATCAGCTATGCTTGGAATAAGACCTACGTTTTTTGGGTTGATCCTTGTGATGCTTGACTTATTTATTTGGTTGTCACGCACTTCAAAATCCGGAAGGTTTGTCGCTGCAGGCTGTAATTTTTTATCAATTTTTTTTCGTTCGCCTGGCTTAAGGTGTAATTTTATTGTTTCGGTTTTGTACCCAAGATATGAAAAAATAAGGCTAATGTCTTTGTTAGCAGGAACTTCAAGCTCATACTCACCAAACTTGTTTGTAATAGTACCACCAGGCAGGCCTAGGATAGAAATATTAACAAGATCAATATTCTGATCCTGTTCATTTGTGATCTTACCATAAATTGTGGCTTTTTCCTGCCCAAAGAGATTCAGACAAAGTAAAAAAAGTGATATAAAGAATATATTTTTCTTTTCCCGCATCAATAATTTTTCAATGTGTAAGAAACGCTAATGAATAATTTATATTATTGAAAAAATTTGCAATATTTTTATTTATCTTTCTTCCTTTTAAACTTGCCGTCTCTCCATGCTTTAATAAACTCAGCCCATGCAAAAGGATTAAATATTGTGAGTGGAGGTGATTGCCCTGCATAATAAAGCTTATAATATTGTTGATCCATGTAATGTTTGTAGTTCATACTTCCATCCATCGGAAAATTCTGAGCTCTTTCTCTTAATTCCGAAAGTGCAAGGTTTCTTTTTGCAATTAAATAATCATCATCAGGCACCTCCAGATTAATAAATGCCTGTTTAAATTGGTCAGTGCTGGGCCAGGGGAATATCATTGTTTCATCAAGCAATAATGTATCGGAAGTCATTGCCTGTATTAAAGAATATCTTGTTTTTGTTATAGTGTCAGGAATAACAAAAGTGATGGTTTTATATCCAACAGCAGAAAATATTATTGTATCCTTTTTTTTCGCAACAAATGAAAAATAGCCATAGTAATCACATGTTGTACCTCTTCTCGACTCTTTAACGATAATATTTGCAAAGGAAACAGCTTTAAGGCTGTCAACGGTAATTACAACTCCCGAAAACTGTATCAGATTATCGTCAATTACCTGCGACTTCAAAGCAGTAGGTGTAATTGTAAAGAGAATGATAAGAATTATTTGGAGGCGTATGATCATGTCTTTTTAATCTTCAGATAAAAAAATGCTGTTACTAAAATAAATAAAGTAACAGCATTAAAAATATTTTTACGAAAATTATTTTTTAAGTATACCTTTTTCCCTTGCTTCTTTCAAGCAGGCACTAATTCCCTTTTTGTTGATCGTTCTTAGTGCAGTTGTTGAGATAGTAAGAGTTATCCATTTATCTTCCTCAGGAATAAAAAATTTCTTGGTCTGCAGGTTTGGGTAGAATTTTCTTCTTGTTTTACTATGTGAGTGAGAAACTTTGTTACCCACCATCATCCTTTTACCGGTTAATTCACAAATCCTTGACATTTTATTTGTTTTATGATAATAATATTTCTCAAAAAGGAGTGCAAAGAACGGAATAATTTTCTAAATAATCAAATCTTTGTTATGTTTTTTTTATTTTTTTGTTGCCTTGAATTATGTTATGATTATATCAACTTCCTGAGCATATTCAGGCCGGTAACGGCAGTTTTACGAATATTTCGTTCGCGATTTTCACCAAACAAATATTTTTTTGTTATTATCTTATCCCTGGCTGCAACGGCTATCCATGTTGTCCCAACAGTTTTCTCATCTGTTCCGCCTCCGGGTCCCGCAATTCCGGAAGTTGCAATTGAATAATCGGTATTGAATTTTCCCAGAGCTCCCTGAGCCATTTGCACAACAACTTCTTCGCTTACCACACCATGATCTATCATTGATTGTTTTTTAACACCCAATTCTCTTTCCTTAATTTCATTTGAATATGCAATAACTGAACCCCTGTAATAATCAGAGCTTCCGGGAATACTTGTTATCAGGTGGGAAATATATCCTCCCGTACAGCTCTCTGCAGTTGATAGAGTTTTGTCTTTAGTGCGCAGAATTTTACCCACCAATTCTTCAAGAGTATCATCATCATATCCAAAGATCAGATCGGATATTATTTCATTGAGTTGTGAAATGTGTTTTTCTAAAATTATCTTTAATTCTTTCTTATCGTTACCATTGGTAGTTAAGCGCAGTCGTACTATGCCGGGTTGGGGGAGGTAGGCAAGTTTAATATTATCAGGAAGATCATTTTCCCAGTCAGATATCATTTCGGCAAGCCATGATTCTCCAACACCTTGAGTAAGAACAGTTTTGTGTATAATAATTTCCGAAGAAAAACGATCCCTGAGCTTAGGTAAAATATGATCAGTCATCATAGATTTCATCTCAAAAGGCACACCGGGCATCGAAATAAAAACTTTCCCCTTATCTTCAAACCACATGCCTGGAGCTGTTCCATTAACATTCTTTATTGGAATTGAAGCTTCAGGAATTTCTGCCTGCTTTTTATTGCGGTCAGTTAATTTGAGGCCTCTTATGTGAAAGAGTTCTTTAATTTGATCATAAGCCTCCTGGTTGAATTTAAGACAGGTATTAAAATAATCGCATAAGCATTGTTTTGTAATGTCATCCTTAGTCGGGCCAAGCCCTCCTGTTATAAGAATAATATCTGACTTTGCCCTGGCTGCGTCAAGTGCATCTCTTATGTGTTCATTGTTATCTGAAATAGCTGTGATCTGATATACTTGTACGCCTGTCAAATTTAATTGCTGTGCAATCCATGAAGCATTAGTGTTTATTACCTGCCCAATTAGTAATTCGTCGCCTATGCTTATTATTTCCGCATTCATCTGAAAATATTTTTCGCAAAGGTATTGTTTTGTTGCTAAAAAGAAAATTCTGCCACAAAAATACCGTGATACAGTAATTTTTATGTGTTGTTATAATCGAGATTTTATTAATTTTGTTAATACTTTAGAATTGAAATAAGTTGAAGAGATTTAAGTTGACATTTATATGAATAAGATAGAAAAATCGGAATTAATAATAAATCCTGACGGTAGTATTTATCATCTAAAAATAAAACCCGAACATGTTGCTGACACTGTAATTATTGTGGGAGACCCTAAGAGGGTTGAGCAGATTTCCGGACATTTTGATGATATTGAACTGAAAATTCAAAACAGAGAATTCGTTACTCATACCGGAACATATAATAATAGACGATTGACTGTTCTCGCTACGGGAATAGGGACTGATAATATTGATATTGTTGTTAATGAGTTGGATGCACTTGTAAATATTGATTTTAAAACGAGGAAAAAGAAGGAGGAAAATAAGGTTTTGAATATTATCCGCCTGGGTACTTCCGGTGCAATTCAGGCAGATATTCCTGTTAATTCCTTTGTAATAGCTGAATACGGATTGGGTTTTGATGGCTTAATACATTTTTACAGACTCGGAACTGAGATTCAGGATCATGGGATAACTGAAGCGTTTATAAATCATACACAATGGGGAGCAGATCTTGCTCGTCCATATATAGTTAAGGGATCGACCAAATTATTAAAAAAACTTGGCAAAGGGATGATAACCGGGATCACAGCAACTTCACCCGGGTTTTATGGTCCGCAGGGAAGAGTGTTGAGACTGGAACTTAATTATCCGCAAATTAATAAGTTGGTTGAGACATTTTCATATAATGGTTACAGAATAACGAACTTCGAAATGGAAACTTCTGCCTTATATGGATTGGGTAAAATGCTTGGCCATAATACGATCACTATTTGTGCAATTATTGCAAACAGGATCACTGGAGAGTTTAATGAGAACTATAAAGAGATCATGAATAATTTCATTATTGACCTGATTAAAAGAATTACAGAAGAGGAATTATAAATCTTACTGATATTTCTAATTTCCGGTATTATTTGACTGAAAGGGAAAGCTCGAATTATGTCATATTTTCAAGATAATAATGATAAAGAACTGCATGCTTTGATCAGTTTGCTTGATGAGCCAAACATGCTTATGTTTGGAAAGGTCAGGGAAAGAATACTTTCATATGGTTTAGAAGCAATTCCTATACTTGAAAATACCTGGGATAGTTGTTTTGATGACATTATTCAGCAGCGTATCGAAAATCTGATTCATAAAATTCAATTTGGACATACCTTTAATGAGTTCAGAAGCTGGGCACTTGATGAAAAAAGAGACTTGCTGGACGGATATTTTTTAATTGCACAATATGCTTATCCTGAGTTGGAAAGAGAGGATATTGACAAGATGATTAATGTCATTAAAAAAGATGTTTGGCTTGAGTTAAACGATAATCTCACAGCTTTGGAACAGGTAAAAGTGATAAACCATATTATTTTTGATATTCATAAGTTCAAAGCTAACAGGAGAAGTATTAGAACAATCCAAAACCATTTTTTGAATAACCTTCTGGATACTAAAAAGGGTAGTAATTTATCTTTAGGGATTCTGTATCTAATCATTGTTCAGGATTTTGGTATTCCGATTTATGGAGTGGACCTTCCACGTCATTTTATACTGACGTATACGAAGACGAGAAAGCATGCAGATGACAAGTGTTTTTCTGAAGATGATGCGTTGTTTTATATTAATCCTTTTACAAAAGGAACAGTTATTACTGCAAAGGAAGTCGAATTGTTCATCACCCAACTAAATTTACCTTCTGAGCCATCATTTTATTGTCCTTGTGATGAAGTAACAATAATAAAAAGATTATTGAGTGATCTTATGATTTCCTATAACAAACAAGGTTTTCCGGAAAAAGTTAAAGAGTTGGAGAAACTTCTGGGTTGTTTGCCAGAATGATATAATTGTATAAATATACAGATATGTAGATATATAAAGATGCAAAGGTTTAAAAGTATACAGTTATAGTGGATAAAACCTGAAACTTGAAACTCAAGCGAGGACTCTGAATATGATGCTTTAGAAATATGACACTAAGTGGCAGAAAAGCAGTATGATAGGTATGCAAAAAAAGATTAAAATATTCTGAATATTGTCCTGAAGATTATTTTCATATCAATTATGAGATTCATCTCATTGATATATTGGAGATTAAGTTTGAGTTTAGCAGGCATTATTTCGTCAATATATTTTTGTTCAGGATCCTTTGCTTCGGCCAGAATTTCACTTTCCTTAATATATTCAAGTGAAGCATAATCAGTAAGTCCTGGTTTTATTTTCAGAACCCTTTTCTGCTCATCATTATATAAGTCTACATATTTTCTTACTTCAGGCCTTGGCCCGACTATACTCATGCTTCCAGTCAAAATATTGAATAACTGTGGAAGTTCATCAAGTTTGTATTTTCTTAAAAAACGTCCCATATTTGTGACACGTTTATCATCATTACCAATTGTTAAGAGGCCTGATTTCTTTGCATCCCTGTTCATGGTCCTGAACTTAATAAGAAAAAAGTCCTTATTGCCTTTGCCAACCCTGCTTTGTTTGAAAAAGCCATAGCCCTGTGAATCCAGTGGGATAGCAATTGCAATGATTAAAAAAAATGGAGAAAGGATGATCAATCCTAAGAGGGAAAATAGTATATCAAAAAGTCTTTTGAACATAGTCGAATTTCGAATTTCGAATTAAATATTAACCCGTAACTCGTAACCTAAAACGATATATAATTCTTAATAGAGGACAATTTTTTCTGTCAACATTGTTTTCCCACTCTGGAAACGAATGAAATAAATTCCTTTTGATTTATCAGTCAAATCAATGATGTCATGAATAAGGCCAATTCTATTGCCAAACTGCTTTTTATAAATGATTTGTCCGTTATAATTTATTATTTCAACATTGATATATTCATTCATCAAATTATCAACTTCAATATTGATCAAACCCTTAGTTGGGTTGGGATAGAATTTTAATGAGGCTTCACTTTCAATTGAAATGATACCTGTGAAATCGTTTACTTTAAGAAAGGCTTCATCACTTGTAGCTTCATTACATACATTTGATATTCTGCATGAATAATATCCGCTGTCAGCTGATACAACTGAATCAATAACGTATTGATAATTGGTAGCACCAGGTATTTCAACTCCTTTCTTCAACCATTGGAAGCTTATGGAAGTTCCTGAAGCAGTAATTTTTATTATCACTTTTTCTCCAACTTCCACAGTATCATTAACGGGTTGGCTGCTTATATTTGCGAGACCTTTTAATGACAAGATTGCTCCATTACTTTTAGCTATTCCACATCCATTTGATAGTTCACAAAAATAAGCGCCTGCATTTGCTATACCAGCGGAATCAATTTGTAATATGTTTGTTGTTTCTCCTGGCATTTCCAAATTGTTTTTAAACCATTGGAAAGTTACAGCCGTATCTGTAGTAGTTACAGCGAAGATTACCGTATCTCCCGGGCAAACAGACTGACTGACGGGATTAGATGTAATTGGTGGAACCGGGCAAAAGCCTCCATTGTGTGTATAGAGAATAGTTCCGGAATTTCCAACGATCCATCCTGTGTCAATTTCAGGAAACTCAACAGCAAGAAGTAAAGCATTTGCAGGGGAAGACTGGTTTTGCCATGCTGTACCACCATTATTTGTATATTTTATCGTACCATTATCACCAATTACATATCCGTTATTTGCATCATGAAAAATTACATCATTAAACCCCATAGAAGTACCTGAAGTTTGTTTATACCAGTTATTACCACCATTAGTTGTGTGTAAAATATTACCGGCTTTAGCTACAGCCCAACCAATTTGAGTATCTACAAAATAACAAGCATTTATACCGGTGAGCGATCCATCAAGTGGATGATTTGTTTGGGCAACCCATGTAATTCCACCATCCAATGACCCCAATATGGTTCCTTCCTTCCCCGTTGCCCAACCTTTAAGATAATCTACAAAAAACATACCCAGCAAATCCTTAAATGTTGGAGTAGGTTGAGGATCCCAAAGAACTCCTCCATTATCTGTGACTAGCATTGTTCCTGTATTACCTGCAATCCATACGAAATTATGATCCATAAAAAATACAGATCTTAAATCCTTTGAAGTACCTGAAGTTTGTGTTGCCCAGATTGTCCCTCCGTCTGTAGTATACAATATTTTCCCGCCTGCTCCAACAGCCCATCCAAGCATGTTATTTACAAACTGAACTGAGTACAGATTGTTAGGAGTATTACTCTGCTGTGCCGTCCATGATGATCCATCTGTAGTATGAAGGATGATCCCGTCATTTCCAACAGCCCAACCTGTTTTTGTGTCAACAAAATCAACATCATTAATCCAATTTGTAGTTCCGGAAGTTTGTGTAAACCATCCCTGTTGAGCATATAGGCCCATTGAGAAAAATATTAAAATCAAAAGTAAAATTCTTGTTCTCATTTTTTTTGTATTTAAATTAATATTTTGGAGTTAAAATATGATCAGTAATATTATAAGCTGATGTTGCAAATCATTATCTGTTTCGGATAAAATTGCAAAAGATAACTCTATACTTTATTTAATCAATAATCTAGTATTATTAAACATCTACAAGACAGTAAATCTGTTATATAGTTGCATGATGTAGTGAAAAATATTTTGTGATTAACAAAGTTTTTTGTTCGGTTTTCTCAATTGCATTTTTAAATCAGTTGGCAAAAATACTTATTTTTTCAATGAAAAAAACTTCTCCACAGAATTTATTACTACATCAAGTACGTATTCTATTTTTTCATCATCCAGATCATAATAAACCGGCAGGCTTATCTCTCTGGAATAGTTATCATAGGAGATCGGAAAATCAATGATGTCAATACCTTTGGATTTGTAATAAGACATCATGGGCAAAGGTTTGTAGTGAACATTCACTGCTACTCCACCAGCAAAGATTAATTGGATAATTTTGTCTCTTTCCTCTTCTGAAATTGCAACTATTCTTAATAAGTATAAATGAAAAGATGATCTTTTTTTGTTGTTAAGGTATTCCGGGATCTGTGCCCATGAATATTTTGATAAAACATCAGAATACTTGTCAAAAATATATTTCCGCTTCACCAGCATATCGTTTTCATAGCGTTCGAGTTCAACTAATCCCATCGAGGCCTGTATGTCGGTCATGTTAAATTTATAGCCGGGTTCAATAATATCATATTGCCAGTTACCAATTTGGCTTTTGGCCAAAGCGTCTTTAGTTTGTCCGTGCAGGGATTTAATGTTCAATATGGAATATATTTCCTTATTGTCAAATGCATCAGGGAGGTTAAAACAAACTGCACCTCCTTCGGCAGTAGTCAGGTTTTTAACTGCATGGAAAGAAAATACTGTGAAATCAGTAAGAGTTCCGCTTCTTTTTTCTTTATAAACAGCACCAATTGAGTGTGCAGCATCAGAGAGGATCAGTATTCTTCCTAATTTATTTTGCTCAGTGCTTGAACCAGAAAATAATTTGTTAATATTATTGTTTTTTATCAATAAATTTAATTCATCATAATCGCATGGATACCCTGCAATATCAACAGTTATAATTACTTTTGTTTTATTTGAAATGGCATTTTTTACAGCAGGAACAGATATGTTAAAATCACGCTTTACATCAACAAACACGGGTTTTGCTCCACAATGTAATACGACATTTGCTGTGGCAGCATAAGTATATGCCGGCAATATGACCTCATCACCTTCACTAACACCAAACCATCTAAGAATTAATTCCAGGCCTGCCGAAGCAGAATTAACACATAATGTAGATGCATGACCACAATATTCCGTTATCTTTTTTTCAAAAAGCTTTGTTTTCGGTCCGGTAGTGATCCATCCGGATCTCAAGGTTTCAGCAACTTCATCAATAATCTTTTGATCAATACGTGGTGGTGAAAACGGAACCTTCATTTTAAGATAGTATTAATATGAATTAGAAATCCACTATACAATTATACAGATATACAGATATACAATTATACAGATATACAGATATACAATTATACAGATATACAGATATACAATTATACAGATATACAGATATACAATGATACAGATATACAGATATACAGATATACAATTATACAGATATACAATTATACAGATATACAATTATGCAGATATACAATTATGCAAAGATTCAATTATATATTTAATACCTGGCCTGAAGCTGGAAGTCCGAAGTCCGAAGTATAGCTACTAACTCATGACTTCCATTTTTTATAACATTACACAAGTATTCTATTTTTCCATTATCACATTACCATATTAACATATTATCTCATAACCTCTCAGTCTCTTTACACCTTTACATCTTTACATCTTTACATCTTTATATCTTTACATCTTTATATCTTTATATCTTTACATCTTTATATCTTTATATCTTTACATCTTTACATCTTTACATCTTTACATCTTTATATCTTTATATCTTTACATCTTTACATCTTTATATCTTTACATCTTTATATCTTTATATCTTTATATCTTTACATCTTTATATCTTTACATCTTTATATCTTTATATCTTTACATCTTTACATCTTTATATCTTTACATCTTTATCATCTGCTTACTGATTACTAAAAACTGCTACTGCCACTGCTACTGCCACTGCTACTGATATTCAGTCAGAAATTTATTTATATTTTGCTCAACTCTATCGATTGCATCTCCTGTTTTTGAGCGTAAAAATTCATCTCCTGTAATATTCTCATAGAGTTCAATATATCTTTCTGAAACACTATTAACGAATTCTTTAGTCATTTCAGGTAATTGCTGGCCAGGGCTACCGGCAAATCCTTGGTCCATTAACCATTCTCTTACAAACTCTTTAGATAGCTGTTTTTGAGCAAGGCCTTTATCCATGTAATCCTGATAGGTTTCTTTATAGAAATAACGTGATGAGTCAGGAGTATGTATTTCATCTATCAGGTAAATTACACCCTCGTCAATACCAAATTCATACTTTGTATCAACAAGTATCAAACCTTGCTTATCAGCAATTTCAGTTCCTCTTTTAAAAAGTTCAATAGTATACTTTTCCAAAAGCTCATACTCATTTTCGGGTACTAATCCTTGTGCAATGATATCTTCTTTTGAAATATTTTCATCATGTCCTTCTGTAGCCTTTGTTGTGGGAGTGACTATTGGTTCAGGGAATTTTTCATGTTCTTTCATTCCATCAGGTATGGGAACACCACATATCTTCCTTTCACCATTTTTATAAGACCTCCATGAACTACCTGTAAGATATCCTCTAATGATCATTTCAACCGCGTATGGTTTGCAATAACAGCCAACAGTTACCATAGGATCAGGAACTGAAATCTTCCAGTTGGGAACTATATCTGCAGTAAGATCGAGAAATTTCGCAGCTATTTGATTCAGAACCTGCCCTTTGTATGGGATTCCTTCAGGAAGGACTACATCAAATGCAGAGATCCTGTCGGTTGCGATCATTACTAATAATTTATCATTGATGTTATACACATCCCTGACCTTTCCATGATAGACCTCCTTTTGTCCCGGGAAATTAAAATCTGTCTTTATTATGCTTTTATTCATATTTCGTTTTTTTTTATAATTACGGATTACGGATTATGTATCTTTACATCTTTATATCTTTATATCTTTATATCTTTATATCTTTATATCTTTATATCTTTACATCTTTACATCTTTATATCTTTACATCTTTACATCTTTTCTTCAAGTCTCATATCTTCTCAAAATCTTCCCAACCAGCTTATGCCTGATGATATCCTGCTCATCAAGATAAATAAAATCTGTACCCTGAAGGTTTTTAAGAATTTCTGATGCATGAATAAGGCCCGAAGACTGGTTAGCAGGCAGATCAATCTGGGTGATATCACCAGTTACAATAAATTTTGCAGATCGTCCCATACGAGTAAGAAACATTTTGAGCTGATTTTTAGTGGTATTTTGGGCTTCATCAAGGATAGCAAAAGCATTGTCAAGAGTGCGACCTCTCATAAAAGCAAGAGGTGCAATTTCGATTGTTCCATCTTCAAGATAGCTTAATAGTTTCTGAGTGGGTATCATATCCCTTAGTGCATCATACAAGGGCTGAAGATATGGGTCAAGCTTATCTTTCAGATCACCAGGTAAAAAGCCAAGATTTTCTCCTGCTTCCACTGCTGGTCTTGTTAGAATTATTCTTTTTACTTCCTTATTTTTCAGAGCTCTTACAGCTAATGCAACTGCTGTATATGTTTTGCCTGTACCGGCAGGCCCGATCACAAACAGGAGGTCATTATTATCCGAACTTTTGACCAGACGCCGTTGATTTATTGTTCGGGCCTTTATAAGCATGCCATTTCTGCCATGGACAAGTATGTCATCATTCATTTCTTTAGCCGGGAAAGAGTTGCTCTTCTCTGTCTCCATCAATTGAATGATATCATTCTCTGTGATCTTGCCAAATTTATCAAAATGGAGAAGCACTGATGAGAACTTTTTTTCAAATTCAATAATGTCACCTTGGTCTCCAATGAGTTTTAATATATCACCCCTGGCAATGATCTTAAGTTTCGGGAAATAGTTCCTGATTAGTTCAAGATAAGTGTCATTTGCCCCGTAAATGTCAAGAGGACTATATGAGGTGATGTTGATTGTTTTTTCGCTCATTTCCAATTTCTAATTTCCAATTTCCGTGTTCTGTGAACGGTTACGTATTATTATTGATTCAAAAGTATTAAAAAATTTATAACCTAAGTTTTATTTTACTAATTTTGAAGCATACAAAAATATCTCTTTTATTTGACATCTTTTAAATTTTGTAAATAAATGTCTGGGTGAAATATTATTTTGATGTGCTGGGATTACTTTAAGGGGATCTGACTTTTTTATCTCTTTGTGTAACTCTGTGGCTTCTTTGAGTAACTTTGTGATATAGCTACCATTTTGCAGACAGGGCTATTACACAGAGAGCCACAGAGAAAAGACTCAAAGTTTCACAAAGAAAAAACTGATATTATGATTGAAAATGAATTATCAAAATAAGATTTAACCAATGTCTGTAATAAGCATAACAAGCGATTGGGGGCTTAAAGATCATTATGTTGCAGCAGTAAAAGGCAGCATACTAACGTACATTCCAGATGCCACGATAGTCGATATATCTCATGACATTCCTTCTTTTGACCTTAGTCAGACTTCTTTTGTTATTCGTAATTCATACAAGTATTTCCCCAAAGGGAGCATTCATATCATAGGCGTTAAGTCGGATGCTTCCATAAAAACACCTCATACTGCTGTTTTATATGATGGCCATTATTTTCTGGGTGCTGATAATGGAATTTTCTCTCTTATCTTCGATAGTGATCCTGAGAAAATTGTTGAAATTGATATTATACAGGATACTGATTCTTTTACTTTTTCAACCAGGGACGTTTTTGTTAGAGCAGCAGCCCATATAGCCAAAGGAGAGCCGATAGAAAATCTTGGAATTGTTAAAGATTCTCTAATGCAGAAAATGTCCTTTGCACCGGTGGTTGAAAAAAATGCAATAAAAGGTAAGGTCATATATGTCGATACTTATGAAAATGTTATTACAAATATTACTGAACCGTTATTTAAAGAACTTGTCAGGAAAAAGCCTTTTTCAATAGTTTTTCGAACACCGGGTTATCTAATATCCACAATTAGTAAATCCTATGATGATGTTCCTGAAGGAGAAATGCTTGCCCTTTTTAGCACAGGTAGCCACCTTGAAATTGCTATAAACCTTGGTAAGGCAAGCAGCTTGCTGGGATTACATATTGATGATGTAGTCAGGATAGAGTTTTAGGTCAACCGCATGGACCTACGGAAATTTGAAATTCAAAACTGGAAATTTGGGAAAACTTAATTTAACAACCCAATTTCCAATTTCTAATTTCAAAAAAAGAAGAAGTAACAGAAAGTAAATTATTTGCAGAAATATAAACAAAGAATTTTGTTCGGACTCATTTTACACCTGGCAGCTATAATTTTATGATTAAAGATTGAGAATTAACACCCGGAATGAATTTTATAAATTTATTTAATGCACAAACAACATTGAAAAAATAAAGATATTAAGGGTGATTGTTAATAAGTAATTTGCTATTTTTTTATTTTCAAATATTGTTGAAAATCAGACTTTTATTTGAGAAAAAAATATGAAACTTTTAACAAAAGGAAGCGTTTAAAACGGAAAAACGGAATTTTAACGAAAAAAAATTAATAATAATTAAAAAAAAGTTTGGTAAAGGTTTAAATGTTTCGTAGATTGCACTCGATTTCGGAAGAAATTATTCGTTGAAGTAACTAATAATACAAGGATTATAAATATAAGTAATTCATAATCAAAAATATAGAATTCGCTAATTTGATTTTGTCAAATAGGTGAATTTTATGTATTAATATGTAATTAACAAGCAAAAATATTTAGTAATAATTATTTACAAAATTTAAAACATATCATTATGAAAAGAGCGTTACTCTTAAAAGCAATTTCAGCAGCATTTATTTTAGCATTATTAGCCAATGTGAATGTTTTAGGACAAAGAGCACCTACAGTTATAATCAATGAAGTTATTCCTTCGCATCAAAATGTTTCGTGTTATGGACTAACAGACGGAGTATTAGAAGTAACTGCAAGTGGAGGAGTTGGTTCCTACTCATACCGAATAGATACGGGACCATGGGTAAGTACTGTAACTTTTATTAATTTGGGAGCAGCTACCTATTTATTAGGTGCAAAAGATGCTGATGGTAATGCTGCATCAATGTTTATAACCATCACCGGTCCAGCTGCCGCCTTAAGTATTTCCATTGTTGCAGTAGCAACTGGTGTAACTACTTGTTTTGGCGGTTCCGATGGAACAGTAACAGTGAGTGCGACCGGTGGAACAGGTGCACTTGTCTATAATTTATTAACCTCCCCTACCTCAGGTGGCTCTTATACAGCAGCATCAGCTACCGATGGCGATGCTGATGGCAGTTATACAGGTTTATTAGCAGGTTTCTATAAGGTAAGCATAACTGATGCTAATAGTTGTGGTCCAATAGAGAGTGGTGTAGTAGAAGTCACCGAGCCTGCCGCCTTAAGTATTTCCATTGCTGCAGTAGCAACTGGTGTAACTACTTGTTTTGGCGGTTCCGATGGAACAGTAACAGTGAGTGCGACCGGTGGAACAGGTGCACTTGTCTATAATTTATTAACCTCCCCTACCTCAGGTGGCTCTTAT
>Ga0222696_1000077_pt1 | contig 72570 bp, 56 predicted proteins | sample AntAcemetage1400_FD_179817 | JGI IMG/M metagenome (GOLD analysis project Ga0222696, IMG submission 179817) | Saline water microbial communities from Ace Lake, Antarctica - #1400 | ecosystem: Environmental > Aquatic > Non-marine Saline and Alkaline > Saline | place: Antarctica: Ace Lake... | reverse complement strand
AGTTGAGGAAGGTTTTTTCAATAATGTACCTACAGATCTTATCGCAATTGATATTCGACATGCACTTCATGAACTGGGGACAATAACAGGCGAAATTACTACTGATGAGTTGCTTGGGAACATTTTTGGTAAGTTCTGTATCGGAAAGTAAGTACCCTTCTTTTGTTTGTTAACAGCCTATTATTTTATGTTGCCGGACAACACAAAACGCATCATTATGAAAGTAGCTCTTCGTCAGTGAAAAAAGGGAAACAAAGTAAGCCTTTACCTTGATTATTATCACAAAGGTAAACGCTCTTATGAGTACCTTAATCTCTACCTCTACCCTACTCCTGAAAAAGGCAGATTAAGTAAAACACAAAAGAACAACAACTTATCCATTTTAAAAGCGGCAAATCTAAAACAAAGCATAGTAATCACATGAAACGGTTGGCAGTAGATTTTAACTTTTTCATTAGAGGAAAATTGTTCTATAAACATCCTCTAATAGCCCAAATAGGCAACTACTTGGCAAGTTCAGATAAACTCAACCGTTGGGGTGCAATTTCAAAAACATTTATGATTCCCCCAACTTTGAAAGGCTTTTAATGTAAGCTAATCTTTTAAAATCTTTATTTAAAACTTACTCTTTTGAACACTTATCACAATCATACTCACTTTTATACATTTCATTGATTAATTCGCATGTGATATCTCCAATAGCATAGGGTACAACATCTCTAAATTCACATTGCGGTCTGTCATTTTTATCCGTAAACCCTCTTTGGTGGCAATATTCATGTGCAATATGACTTGCATACATTACTACCGATCTTTGATAATTTTCGGGTGTAAGATCAATCCAATGTCTATATGTTTTTGTGGTATTACTATTTAAGTTTGTAACTCCAATGGTTCCATATAGGTAGGCTGTTAGCCTTAATCCTCTTGGTTTAATTAATAACTTCATTTCCACACTATCATTCCATCCAATCAATTTTTCATAGACTTCATCATTTGTCATTTCAGTGTATCCTCCATTTAGGTTTTCCCAATCAAATTTTTTGGTCAATACTACAGTCCTATATTCATCAGAATTGAATACCTCATTTAGTAAAGTTATAGCATCATCTACAAACGATTTATATTTTCCTAGCTCATTGATATTAGCTACAATTATTTTAAAATCTTCAGTATTTTTTTCATTCTGTGCATTTAAATTATTGCTAAATAGTTGTATAATTAGTATTCCATATATTATTGTTTTCATAAACCTAAATTTTATTAATTAACATTATATTCTAAAGTCTCCAGCTTCTCACTTTCTTCCATGCTTTTGTAAGTCCATCATCTACCTTCTTTTTAGCTTTAGTAAGTTTTCTACCTGTACTTTTATGAAGTTTTGCTGCTTTTATTGCTAATTCTTTATTTGCCTTTTCTAATATTTTTTGTGCCCGTTTTGCCTCAGCAGCGAAGTCTTTTACAGCCTTTTCTGAAGCTTTTTGTACATTTTCAGGCATATCTGCTATTGATTTATCAGGGTCTTTTAAGTATTTATACCACTCCTTTTCAATACTTCCGGCTAACTTCTCCATATCAGCGCCTAATTTTGCCAGTGCTTTTAAAACGTCATTATTTGGTCCAAATTCAAATGGGCCTACAAAAGCTACAATTGGTTCTAATTCAGGGCAGCTCTTTTTTTGCTTGCTGTAATAATTTTTTAAACCTTCATTAAGTTTCTCATTATCAAAATTTATTTTATCAATATCCCCAATATTTGATGTAAAAATTACACTATCATTGATATTTATTAATACACCTTCATTATCAATTTGTATATTATCAATACTAAATTTTGTCATCATATATTTATACGGATAATCTACATATATATCTTTTTTGCTTCTATCCTCAGTAAATTTATAATATAAAGGTATGTCACTAAAAAAAGCTGTTGGTTCTATATATTCATCTCCAATGGTTTGTTCTGTTCTAATGCCTATTGTTGCTAATTTTCCAATACTACCAAATTCTTCATTATCCGATGCTATTGTTACTTTTGCATTTTTACATTCAATATTTGTTTTTATAAGCAGTGCTTCAATATCACCTATACTTTCTTTAACAAATTCCACACTTCCTCTTAAGTTTTCATTGCTTGTTCCAACAGCATTTATTTGCCCTCCGAAACCACCCCCAATATAGGGGTCAAAATGTACATGTACATCAGCTTTTATTTTTACCTTTAGATCAATGTCAAAACTTAAACCTTTCTTGGGCTCCCAACGCGTCTCTATTTTCTTCAATACTAAAGTCCCTCTTATTGCCTCCTTATGTGTCAATTCTGCGTAATAGCCGCCCTTCCCTAGGTAATTTACCCAATCTTCTTTAGCTAGATGTCCCTTCTCTTCAATACTATTAACATAAACCGTTCTTATGCTTGGAGGTAGTTCATTTATTTCAGTAAATGTTTTAGTGAACATACTTTTATTAATCCAAATAACAGCATTTTCAGGGTGTATTAACTCGTTAGTTAGTTTGTTCTCTATTACATTTTTTAAACTATCATTTACGGCATCAAGGTTTCGTTTTTTTATCTTAACTTTTTCAATTTGACTATCTACTATATTTAACGGTTGTTTTGCAAGCGAAAAATTAATCCAAAGGCCATTAGGGAGGAAAGCAGGTGCTTCAAATTGTAAATAATTTACGATATTATGCATCTCGGTCTTCGTTTTTAAAATAACATATCCCATTTCTTTTTCATCATTATCATAAAACATTGTATCAGCTGTGTTTTTCTTCAATTGGAAATTACTTTCAATTTTATCCCTAATCGCAATGTTTGTATGTAAATTACTTCCAGCCAACATATTAAACAAATCGGCTAAAAATTTATTTTTCTTTCTTGTACCTATATTTACTCCCCATACTTTAGCGTTGAGGTGATATGCTATTGGCAATAGGTCCAATCTTATATTTAATTGTTCTTTATCATCATCTCTTTCTCCATATGTGGCAATCAATAAGTTTTCTAGTTCTATTTCTCCTTTCTTCTTGTCTTTATCATTAAAAATTGTTAACATTAGGTTAGTATTAAATGCTCCGATAACCGGTTTAAACTCTAATGTATTTACTTTGCAGTACCAGCCGTTATATTCTCCTTCTTTTTTATTGGTTAGTATTGTACCCTCTAATCCTTTCAAGCTCGCTTCAATAATCCCTTTTTCAAGGAATAAGCTTATTTCTGTTGCTTTCGGGAAGTTTTCGCTGCTGACAAGTTTATTTGTAGTATTTAACCCTCTATATATAGCCTCATTTTTTCTATTAATAGCATTCCTTTCAACTATTTTACATTGATTAAACAATATGATAATTGTTAATAAGCTAAGAAGTTTAATCCATTTATTATGGATTGTGGTCTCTCTCTTCATAAGTAGTAGTTTTATTTTATTGGTTAGTCTTTATATGTAGGTAGTTTGCTTGTTTTGTTAATCAAAACGTCCATAAAAGTAAAAAAAATTATACTCATTTTAATTCATTGTTATTTTTTAACAACTTTTTAACTTACTATTATGTCAAATATCATAATTAGTATCCTTTTACACTTTTAATAATAGTTTTACTGTCTAGGCTTCATTATTAATTAGTCATTTATTACCAAATCTAATACTTAACCCAGCATATCAAAAGTATTACCTCTTTCAGTCAAGGCAAGGCTATATAAACAGCATCAGGGCTTACTCTCCGTTCAATATTACAATTCAACCTTCACTTTCCAATAAATAATTTAGTAATAGCATTCCGCTTGCATATTGCAAACTCATATAGCTAGCAAAAGCTGTATTTCGCTCCATTATCAAATTCAGTAATCAATTCAAAAGGATTATTTGCTTGTTTTGTGTTGGATTATCATTTCTAAATAGTCAATCGTTTACACATCAATAAACGTTTGTAAATATTTAATAAACAGTTTATTAAAATTTTCAGATAAAGTATTTAAATTATTAAAAAGCTTATGTATCCTGATACTTAAAAAAATCATCTAATTAAATATATTGCTATTGCATCTTAATAAGCGATTATCCCCTCCCATGCTTCAATATATTAGAGCTAAACAACTAATACGACATATATAGGACTGTATTAGTTCATAAGCCTGATTTATGCTTAGAATCCATTAATTGTACAAGTTCAATATTATTTATTAGTTTAGTAATGACATAACTACTGTTGATTGCCTATTTTTATTCATATTGAGCTATTATTGTTGCTTATCTGTTGCCCATACCTCATAATCATTTGAATATCAATTAATATTACATTCTGTATAGGAAAGTAAGTACCACAGACTAAACAAGGAATAACTGACACTATCCTGTTAAAAGTATAAGTCTAAAATACCAGGGGTAGGCCTTTGTTTTAAAGTTGAACCTTTTCTTTAAAAATAGTATGGATTTTTAGTCACTAATTATCTATTTTCATATGCAGCATAATATTCATCCAGTATATCATATCCTAGTATTCTGGTTTTTTCAAAATCGGCAGCATATGAATTTGCAAGAGATAATCTCAATGTCCACTCAGGTCCATCAAACCCAGCACCAGGCATTGCAATTATAGCCTTCTCTTCGGCTAATCTGATAACAGTATCTAATGAATAATAATTTTCTGACATCCACTTTGCAAAATCCTCACCATACTTATCTTTCGCTATTTTTAGAACATCCAATTCAATATAATAGAATGCACCATATGGATCATCTGGAGAAATTAATGGTTTGCCAGGCATGTTTTCAATTACTTTTGCATACCTGTTTCTTACTATCTCTCTTGAGGTTAATTTATACTTATCAGCTTTATCAAATAACGATGCCAAAGAAAACATTGTCATTTGGATTTGCTGTGGTGTGGATAAACCCGCAGTATGATTTAAAGCAACAGCACGACTATCAGCCACAAATCGATCAATCATTTTCAACTTTGAGGGGTCTAATGTTATCCTTTCATAACGTGTGTGCAATTCCTTCTTGTCTTTATCCGAATAATTAGCCAACATTTTATCAAAAATATTATTCTCATGCAAGGCTATTGCCCCAAGTCTCCATCCTGTTGCTCCAAAAAATTTAGAATACGAATAAACCAAAATTGTATTCTCAGGTGCTATCATAGCCAATGATGTGAAATTATCAGTGAATGTTCCATAAACATCATCCGTTAGAAGTATCAGGTCTTTTCTTTCCTTTACTATTTCAGCAATCTTTTTTAAAGTTTCATCATTTAATCTAACTGATGGTGGATTCATTGGGTTAACCAAAAAGAAGGCTTTTATTTTTGGATCCTTCAATTTTTCTATTTCTGAATCGGGATATTGCCAGCCGATGCTTTCATCAGCTACAATTTGAATCAAATTCAAGTCGTAGTCTTTTAATTTTGGCATTTCAATATATGGTGTAAAAATTGGAGTGCCAACGGCTATGGTATCACCGGCATTAAGAAATTTGTTTGACTTTAAAGTATTGAAAATATAATACATGGCAGCAGTACCACCTTCTGTAACAAAAATATCAAATTTGCCAGATGGAGGTTTCATTCCTGCACTCATTTCTTTAAGCAAATATGCATGTACAATGGTTTCGGTATGCGTAAGCACTCTGTCGGGTACAGGATAGTTATTTCCCAGTATTCCGTTAACCCATTCTACCAATAGTTCATCTTTATCAATATTATAAGTAGAGGTGGCAAACTCAAATATTTCATTCAAATATTGCAGACCAATTGTGTCTTTATTTAAGGCCAGGTATTTTTCAAATCTATGAGTAATTCCATATTCTTCAGCTATTCCTCCATATCCATCTAATACTTGAAATTGTCTTTTAGATTCTTCTAAAGCAAATAGTCCCAATTGGAAAAATGCGTCCCTTGGTTTAGTTGCTAACCAGTTTGGGTTACCCCTACCTGCATTTATCATTGAATAATCATGCCTTTTCCCAGCTAACTTGATCAATATGTCTTTAACCTCGAAAGGACTAAGTTGATCTAACTTTTTTTCTTCTGATCTTTTCATCTAATTAATTTTTTATGGTATAGATTACATACTAGAAATAATTGCGATAACTATTGGACCCCATAGGGTCAAAAATATATTTGCGACAGCATATGTCATTGTAAATGAAGGTGTAGGTGTAGAATTACCTGCTGCATCAAGCAGTGTTGCAAAACCGGGGTTAGCACTTTTGCTTCCTGTTAATACCCCCAAAGCAGTAATTGGTTCTTTAATTTTGAACATAAAATAATTTATAATAAATTGTATAATCATTGGTAAGATTGTAACTATTACACCTAACAATAATAAAGTTACCCCATATTCTTTAATTGCGGCAATTGCAGGTTGACCTGCATTTAGCCCTACAATTCCAACAAATACAGCTAAACCAAAGCTCTGTAGAAAATTTGCAGCCCCTATATTTACTGCGCCTAATTTAGGATGTTGGGTTCTTAAAAACCCAAATATTAAACCTGAAACTAAGCAACCTAAACCTGACCCTAAGGAAATAGCCGTCCCATCGATGGTAAAGCTAATTTCACCAATTAAGTATCCAAAAACCAGTGCTATTCCAAGAGTTACAAATTCTGTAGTATTTATTGATGGTGCTTTATGACCAAGTAGCTTTTGTGCTCTATCTAAATCCTTTTTTCGACCTACTAAAAGAATTTCATCACCTGTATGAATTATAGTTCCATCTAGAACGGGAATGGGCTTTGACATTCTTTTCAAACCGCTGATGTATATACCATGTCGTTGATTGACAGTAGCTTTTTTGCGTAGTTGCTTTAGGTTAAGGCCGTTAATTTTTTTATTGGTGATTACTATAACTCTTACCTCTTCAGTAAAATCAACATTTTCACCAAATTCAGCAATCTCAACTCCAATACTTTTGCCTATTTTAGAGAAAGTAGCTACTAAACCGCTGATAAATAGTATATCACCCTCTTCCAGTTTCATTGTGGGTTCAGGATCAAAGCCTTTATTATCTTTAATAATTTGTTCAATAGTTAAATCAGGTCCAAATTTATCTTCCAGTTTCTTAACTGTACTATTTAAGTACTTAGAGTTACTACTAAGCTTAAAAGCTCTTGTATTTACTCTTGTTAAAGGAGTAAATTCACCTTCACCAAGCTCACCTGATCCACCCATTTTAGTTGCTAATGCAATGGCTGCTTTTCTTAAATCCCATTTCATAATAATAGGAATTATACCCACTGCCAATATGGGACCAATTGAGCCAAAAATATAGGTGATAGAATAACCTACTGCAACATTTGTTTTTAGTTTTGCGGCTTTGTCAACAGCCAAACCAAGGTTATTGATGGCATCTCCTGCTGTACCAATAATAGCAGATTGCGTTAACCCTCCGGCAGCGAGTCCTGCAGCTAACCCTGCATCCAAACCAGCCCATATTGAAACACCTAATACAGCTAATAATCCTAACACTGTCATTGCAACAGCTGCTAGTAGAAATTTTATTGATGAAGGCTTTAATGATGCAAAAAACTGAGGTCCACCTAGATAACCAACCATGAAAATAAATAGTGAAAAGAAAATGTTTTTTATATCTTCACTTACAAGTATCCCTCCAACTTGTCCTATTGCTACACCAATAAGTAATGTTCCTGCAATTCCTCCAAGAACAAATTTTCCCACTTTAAATTTTCCAAGTAAAAATCCTAAGCCAATGGTCAAAAACAAAGCAATAAAGGGAAAGTCCCTAAGTTGTTGAACAATAATATCCATAATTTATAATTTTATGTTAATAAAAGTATTTAATTTTCTTGTTTCAGTACAAAAAGCATCTGCTCTTCTAGCAGAAATATTTAAAGAGCATTACTTGTTTTTACCATCATGAGCAAATATAAGAAATTATTACATGTATTATTATGCAATAAATGTTGTTAACCATAATTAGCACAACACTTGACTATCGACTTTTATTTTAATATCTTTGAAGTCTTTACCTAAAGACCTCAAAGTATGAAAACTCAGCTCAACTTTTCAGTCTTGTTATTGATTAGCATCTTATTTTTATCTTCATGCGACAAAGATGAATTACCAGTATATGGTGAAAAAACTTACGTTGGTGATATTATTAATCCTACGGCTGAAGAGTTTCAAAAAATTCTTTCGTTTGGCTATGACACTATAATTGGAAGTGTTATGTTTAATGATTCTTATGAAGCGAACATTTCAGATTTTCGAGCCTTATCAAATATCCGCCTAATAAGTGGTACACTTAGAATTCAAAGTGCAAACCGCTTCAATTCCTTTTATGGATTAGGTAAACTGGAATCGATTGGTAGTATGCATATTAATCATTCAAGACTTACAAGTTTCGACGGACTTGATAGTCTAAAATACATTAAGGAATATTTACGTATTGAAAACAATGGGGTCTTATTAAATATCAATGGGCTATCTAATTTAGATTCCGTTGGCGAAGGACTTACAATTTGGAGTAACTATTACCTAGAAAATATTGACGGGCTAATTAACCTAAAGAATATTGGAGGTAAATTAACTATCGGAGGTTTCAGCCTAGTTAATCTCGACAGCTTAATTAATCTTGAGTCGGTTGGTGAATATTTAAACATTTTTGGAGTCTATAACATGGTAGATATTAAAGGTTTAAGTAAACTGAAAACCATTGGCGGTTATTTAAGTATAGGAGCTGCCGAAAAACTATACAACCTTGAAGGGCTTGATGCACTTCAATATATTGGAGGCAATCTGATGCTTGCTGTTAACCGAATAAAAGACCTTGATGCATTAGAGAATATTCAGTTCATTGGTGGTAAGATTCAAATCATAAAAAATTATAGATTGACTGATTTATGTGGTTTAAGACCATATTTATCAACAGGCAATTTCAATAACATATATGACATATATGATAACCTATATAATCCTACTATGCAAGAAATTATTGATGGTGATTGTAATTAATAGCTTGTGTTAGTAATGCAGATATATACATGTTTTATCCTTTATCCCATCCATTTTTCTTATTTTCGTTTCCTAAATTTATATTATGATAAAGCTTAATACAGACATAGTTCGTAGTAATTTTCCAGGTTTGAAAAATAATTGGGTATTTTTAGATAATGCAGGTGGTACACAAACTGCCCGACAGGTTGGTGATAATATCAATGACTATCTATTCAACTCTAATGTTCAGTTAGGAGCTTCGTACGAAATATCTCAGAAAGCCGGCAAGAGAGTTTATAAATCACAAAAAATATGGGCTGAAGCAATTAATGCTTCAAGCGCTTCGGAAGTAGTATTTGGTTCATCTACCACGGCATTGTTGCAAAACTTATCCATATCGATGGTACAACAGTTTAAACCGGGTGATGAAGTTATTGTAACAAATTCTGATCATGAAGCTAATATTGGTCCTTGGGTAAGTATGGAGAGATTTGGGGTTATTGTTAAATTTTGGGAAATAAACCCTGAGACCTATACTCTTGAGCTGGAGGATCTTGCAAAGTTAATGAGTAAAAATACCAAGCTGGTTGCTTTTACACATGTTTCAAATATTCTTGGCACTATAAACCCGGTTGAGCAAATCACGAAATTTGTACATAAACATGGTGCGCTGGTTTGCGTAGATGGTGTTGCCTATGCTCCCCATCGACTCGTAGATGTTACAAAATGGGATGTTGACTACTATGTGTTTAGCCTTTACAAAGTTTACGGTCCCCATTATTCAATATTATACGGTAAGAAAAACCATCTAAGGAAACTGGCAGGAATTAATCATTTTTTTATTGACAATAATGAAGTGCCTTACAAGCTTCAGCCGGGCAATGTTAACTTTGAACTTACTTATGGAAGTAAAGGGATAATTGATTATTTTGATAAAGTTTATAGCGCACATTTTGAAGACGCTTCCCTCCCACTCTTTTCCAAACTTGAAAATGTTTTCAATCTAATTGCCACTTATGAAGAAGAGTTAGCAAAGCCACTTATAATGTTTCTCAATAATAAAAAGGGAGTTAATATTATTGGAGATACAAGAACTGATAAGAACATTCGCGTTCCTACTATTTCTTTCACTATTGAAAACCGAAAAAGTAGCCAAATACCAATTCTTGTTGATCCAGCTAAAATTGGAATTCGATGGGGAGATTTCTATGCCAGACGATTAATTAACGGCCTGAATCTATCTGATAAAGATGGTGTTATAAGAGCAAGCATGGTGCATTACAATACATTAGAAGAAGTTGAGCGGTTGATTGCCATTCTCGATAATATTCTTTGAGTATGAAATCAGAATATCAACATTTTTTAGATCGTGCAAAGTCGAGTAAAAAAGAAAACAAGAAGTTGATTTCAAGGTTGAAAAAATTAAAACCAAAAGAATTAGATAGTATAATTAACAACCTGCACGAAGAAGCGTTTAAAGTTATCGACTGTCTTGAATGTGCCAATTGCTGTAGCTCCATAAGTCCTGCAATAACAGATAACGACATCCAAAAAATTGCAAAAGCCCTTAGAATTAAACCATCTGTAGTGGTTGACAAATACATGTATTTGGATGATGAACATGATTATATAATGAACTGTAGCCCTTGCCCTTTTCTTATGAAAGATAATTATTGTGAGATTTATGACTCACGTCCGTTGGCTTGCAAGGGATATCCTCACACAGACAGGAATAAAATGAATCAAATCCTTAACCTTACTCTTAAAAATACAGCAATTTGCCCCGCCGTTAGTTATATTATTGAGGAGTTGAAAAATATATATTAATGTTTCTGTTCGTAAAATATATTTTATGCCATTACATTTATATCAAATTTACAGCCAATCTAATGACAGTACATTGACATAAATAAACCAATAAAATTATGAGAAAGTTTCTGTATACATTTTTTGCAATTTTATTATTGATTCCATTGAATATGCCAGCTCAGAAAGACCCTGTTTCAATTTTTAACCAGATATGGAATTCTTATGATACTCTTTATAGTGGGTTTGCTCGTAAAAATATTGATTGGAATGTTCTCTATAACATTTATAGACCGAAGGTAAATGAAAAAACGTCGGATAATGAATTGTTCGGAATTGTTACCAACATGCTGAGACATTTAAATGATAATCATGTCCAAATTGCAAAAGAAAACCCCGAACGACATTTCTCTGCTGGTTTACTAGGCTATTTAATTGACGATATTGGGTTTGATTCTACCTTAAACATATTTACATCGATGCCAATTTCAGAAAAATATTTTAAAGATGGTTTAAATTCTTTTAACAAGTTTAGTTTTGGTTGGCTTCAGGATAGCATAGCTTATTTTCATTTTGGTGAATTTAAAAACTTAAAAGCCTCGCAAGAAGCAATGGATAAAATAATCAAATATTTTTCTGCTTCAAAAGCATTAATTATTGACGTTAGAAGAAATATGGGAGGAGATGACATAATAGGCAAAGCTATTGCAGATTATTTTGCTGATAAAAAGAGAGAATATATGATTACTGCAAATAAAAATGGGAAAGGACATAATGATTTTGCAGATCAGAAAATTTGGTATATTGAACCCAATAACTTTTTAAGTTATAATAAACCGGTAATCTTATTAATAGATAATACATCCTTTAGTGCAGCTGAAAACTTTGCACTAGCAATGAGAGAAATACCAAATGTTAAATTAGTTGGCATGAATACTTCCGGTGGTTTTGCTGATTCAGAATGGAAAACTTTACCATGTGGCTGGTCTGTTTGTATTCCATATAGTTTTTTTACTGATAAAAACGGATTTTGCTGGGAAGGAATTGGGGTGCAACCCGATTATTATATTAAGACAGACCCTAAAAAACATGTAACTGAAAAAGACACACTAATTGATTTTGCATGTAAACTGATCAATACACGTTGAATAATATAAAAACTGGCTGTAGCATACGGTAATAAAACATTGGGATTTAAATGGTTTACCAAGTGTATCGCTCGCTGGCAATGTTCTTATCGGTTGATAGCATTGTAGCTCTGAGATTACCAACGTTTCATACCGTCAACCGTCATGATTCATACACCAAAAGGAAAAGTTATGATAGATAATAATCAAATAATAGTTTATGGCGGTACTGGTTTCTATGGACAAAAAGTTGTCGAAAAGTTGGTGCAAAAAGGAAGATCAGTAAAAGTAGTTACACGAAACTCTGAAAACGCAAAAAGAATAGTTGGAGATAAAGTGGAATTATTTCAAGGTGATGTGACACTAAAAGGAACGATTGAAAACTCATTAAAGAATGTTGGTTCTATTGTAATTTGCCTTTCAGCAATGAGCAATAAATTAATCAGAAAAATGAAAGAGATTGAACGTGATGCTGTTTTGGAAATTATGAAGCAAGCAGAAAAAGCGAATATTTCAAGGTTAGTTTACATGTCAGGTTATGAAATGAGAAAACAACTTCTGGATGATTTAAAAATACCTGAATTCGGAGAAATAAAAATAGAAGTAGAAGAAAAAATAAGACAATCAAATTTTAATTGGACAATATTAGGTGATGCACCAGCCTTTGAAATATTTTTTGCATTTATAAAAAAAGAGAAAATGACTGTGCCAGGTGGTGGATTTAATGCATTTCCGACTATTTCATCAGAAGATGTTGGAGAGATAACAGCACAAATTGTTATACGTGATGACCTGAATAATAAAAGAATAAGATTAACAGGTCCAAAAGCCTATTCTTTTCCTGAAGTAGCAAAACTAATAACCCATATAAGTGGAATAAGAATAAAGCATATAACAATACCTTTATTTTTAATCAACATTGTATCGTTTTTGCTTTTGCCATTTACCCCTTTTGTTAGATATTTATATAATAGTTTAAAAATGCTAAATAACTTTCCATTAGATTTAGCTGAAAATGTGTCAAAAGATCATGAAATACTGAAAGAGTTATTTGATTATGAACCTGTAACTTTGGAAATGGAGATTAGTCGTAGGATTAAAGAAAATATATTATAGATGAATATAAGATGTGCTAACACACAACAATTTGTATAAAAAATAGACGGACTAGCGTCCTATTTCACTATTATCACCATCTGGCTTTAACCCATTTATTTATTTTTTCTTTTGATAGAAACGTCCATGCAACAATTCGACTTTTCTTATTTCCTTGTCCCATATTAATTGTACGTACATCAGCAGCATTGTTTTTCTCTAGCACTTTGTACACATAGGTAAGATTTGACTCCTTTGAAATTAATGTAGAAAACCACATAACAGGATTAGTGATTTGTTTACTTTCCAGTATCATGTTTCTTACAAAACTCCCCTCCCCTCCTTTGCACCATAATTCATTACTCTGTCCTCCAAAATTCAAACTAGCCTTTTTAATTTGTTTATGCTTTAAATTCCTCAATTTACGTATGTTAGCTGATTTGGCTTCAGCCAATGATGCATGAAATGGGGGATTACAAATAGTAATATCTATGATGTCTTCACTTCCAATAATACCTTTGAAAATATTATTTGAATCATGTTGCTGTCTTAATTCAACACTTTCATTTAATGTAGGATTTGATTTAAGTATTTTGCTAACAGATTTAATAGATGTAGAATCAATATCAGAGCCTAAAAAACTCCAACCATACTCTTTGTTACCAATAATTGGATAAATACAACTTGCTCCTACACCGGTATCTAAACATAATATTTTGCTACCAATGGGAATTTTACCATTATTACAATTACCTAATAAGTCAGCAATATAATGTATATAATCTGCCCTTCCAGGGATAGGGGGAGTTAAATAATTCATTGGAATATCCCAGCCTTCAATATCGTAATACTGTATTAATAGTGTTTTATTCAGTATTTTTACTGCTTTGGCGTCAAAAAAATCTATCGATTCATCACCATACTTATTCACACCAACAAATTGAGCCAATACAGGATAGCTTTCAATTAATTGTTGAAAATTATAACGTTCACGATGCTTGTTTCTTGGATGTAAATTGCTTTTATCATTGGCCATAGCAATGTATATTTTTTGCAAATATGGCATTATTTATAATCTTTATCCTACATCGCTACATGTGTTTATTTTAAATTAGTTGGTCAAGATTTACTTTCTATTTTTGCAAATGAAAATTTAGATGTATCAAATGCCGGAAATCAAAAAGTACATAAATATAGGTATAGTCGCTCATGTTGATGTGGGAAAGACATCAATAACAGAACTGTTTCTTTACAAAAGTGGCATTACCAGAAGCATCGGCAGTGTTGACAAAGGTACATCTCAAACCGATTGGCTACAAGTGGAAAGAGAGCGCGGAATTTCTGTTAGGTCTGCATCTACTTCATTCAAATGGAATAACCATAATATTAACTTAATTGATACTCCTGGCCATGTTGATTTTTCTTCAGAAGTTGAACGCTCACTTAGGGCTCTTGATTGTGCAATCCTAGTTGTATCAGCTGTTGAAGGTGTGCAGGCACATACGCATAATTTGTGGGAAGCTTTAAGAATTATAAATATCCCAACAATTATTTTCATCAATAAAATTGATCGTATTGGAGCTGATACTAATTCTGTTATAAATGAAATTAAAACTGAGTTAACTTCAGACGTTTTTGAGTTAATTACCGTGACTGATGAAGGTAGCAATGATGCTAATATTTGTAGTGTTTTTAACAATAACTCCATCGGTGATGAAGCTATTGAATCGATTGTTAATAACGATGAATTATTGATAGATAAGTATTTGAATGAGGATGAAATTTCGTTGGAAGAATTAAATAAGTCGTTAATAAACCAAATACATAACACTGAGTTATTTCCAATATTTATTGGCTCTGCAAAGCTTGATATAGGGATAAATGAGCTTCTTAATGCCATTACAAAGTATATGCCTACTGCAAAAGGGGATGTAACAAAACCTCTTTCGGGAGTAGTATTTAAAGTTGAACACGAAAGTACCATTGGAAGAGTGGCAAGCATAAGGTTGTACAACGGAATAATCAAAAACAGAGATATAATAACCAACGCATCTCAAAACATTGAAGAAAAAGTAAGTCAGATTAGGAAGTTAACAGGACAAAAATACACTGATGTAGGCTTTGTTCAGGCAGGTGATACAGCTGCTGTTTGCGGATTAGAAAATGTTAAAGCAGGTGATATAATTGGACTTTATGACGATATACCAAAAAAAGTAGATTTAGCTCCAGCATTGCTCACAGTTAGGATAGTTCCTCAAAAAAATAAAGATTATAGTAATTTGGTTATTGCTATGACTCAGTTATCTGTTGAAGACCCTTCAATAAATTTAATTTGGCTTAAGGACGAGCGTGAGTTACATATTAAAATAATGGGATTGATACAACTTGAGATTCTTGAGACAATATTACTGGAGCGTTTTAATATTAAAGTACACTTTGGAAGCCCATCCGTAATTTATAAAGAAACTCCAATTAGCTCAGGAGAAGGGTTTGAAGAATATACTATGCCAAAGCCATGCTGGGCAGTGGTACGCTTTAAAATTGAGCCGGGTGAACCGGGAAGTGGTGTGGTTTATAGTTCAGAAGTTGGGGTTAATAATATTGCAAACAAGTACCAAAAGGAAGTTCAAAGGTCAATTCCTCTTGCTTTAAAACAAGGAATACTTGGTTGGGAAGTTACCGATATTAAAATAATTCTCATCGGTGACGAAGATCATAATATTCATTCCCGTCCCGGAGATTTTAAGGTGGCAACACCTATGGCCATATTAAACGGATTAAAAAACATTGGCACTAAACTACTTGAACCTATGCTGGAGTTTACCATATCAGCTCCCGAAGATACATTAGGAATTATTGCTAACGGATTAACAATACTAAGGGCAAAGTTTGGAAACCCTAAAATATTAGATGGTAGCTTCTCCCTTTCAGGAATTATCCCTGTATCGTCATCATTGGATTATTCAGCAAAGCTGAGTTCTATAACAGGAGGCAAAGGACGGCTTATTGCTAAGTTCTCAGGTTATCGTGAATGTCCACTGGAATATGGTAACATAATACCATTCAGAGGAATAAGTCCTTTGAACCGTGCAAAGTATATATTACAAGCCAGGAAAGCTTTATAATAATGAATATGCATGGAAGAGTCTGCAAATCCTTTAGAGCTTGTTTCCAAGAAAGATCAATACCTGATTTAACTTTGCTGAATAAATAAAAGTAACATATTATTGAAGAGCCAAAAACTATGTATATGCCTATTTATTGTATAAAGTTATCATCTAATTTAAAAAAAAATACAAAAAAATGTTGTTTTATTAAAAAAATTTATAATTTTGCCGACTGTAATACTAAATTAGTCGATATGTATCAAGAAAAAAATTCCAGAAAAAATGAGCTTGTCAGGAATGAAATAATCTTACAAGCACAAAAACTATTTAAACAGTATAGTTTAAAAAAAACAACGATGGACGAAATAGCTGTTGCCTGTGGTAAAGCAAAAAGTACATTATATCATTATTTTAAAAGCAAAGAAGAAGTATTTGATGCAGTTATTGATAAAGAATCAACCAGTTTAAGACATATTGTTAGTATTGAAGTCAATAAACATAGTAGTCTAAAGGACAAACTTCAAACATATTTCATCACTTTCCATAAAGAAACTATCCAAAAAATAAATCTTTATCGAATACTTAAACAAGAACTTAAAGCTGAACTATCAAACCAAGAAAGATTTGGTTATATACTTGATTTCGAAATCCTTTTTGTAGAATCATTAATAACCAAAGGCATTGAAAACGGTGAATTAACCGGAATCACAAAAGAAAACACACATTGGTTTTCTGAATTGTTGGTTGTTGCTTTTCTAGGAATTGTTATATATTCGGTAACTAAAGATGATGAATTAGATTTAGATGAATTATACAAAGTTTCTGAAGTAATAATTTCTCGGCTTATCATTTAGTTTTTTTTTAACCATAACCCGACCATAATACTTATATAGTCTGTATGTATTTTGTTATAAACCGACCATAGTACCTAGTTCATAGTAACATCTAATTTTATTAAAAATGAAAAAAATTATAATTGCAATTATTTCAATATCAGTACTCATTTCTTGTCAAAATAATAGTGAGCATTTAATTATGAACAGTGATAATGAAAAGGCCATTACTGTGAGAACAGAAGAATTGTCACTATCAACCGAATGCATCAAATTATCATATTCCGGCACTATAGATGCTGAAAAGACTATCCCTTTAACTTTTCAAACAACAGGAACTGTAAAGGCTATTTATGTTGAAGAAGGTGATTATGTGATAAGAGGTCAGTTGCTTGCTGAAACTGATAAGCAAAGTATGCAAAATGCTTATAACGCTGCAATTGCTAAATACGATCAAGCAGTTGATGCATATAACAGACTTGAAACAGTTTGGGAAGCTGGCAGTCTTCCGGAAATAAAATGGATTGAAATTGAAAGCAAAGTAAAACAGGCAAAGGCAAATTTAAATATATATAGAAAGAATCTGGACAACTGTGAAATGAGAGCCCCAGATAATGGTTTTATTGGGAAAAGAGATATGGAGATTGGCGTTTCTGCCATACAATTTATCTCACCTATAGAGATTGTTAAAATAGAATATGTTTATGCAAATATCTCAATACCTGAAAATGAGATAAACTTTTTTGAAAAGGGACAAAAAGCAATTGTTATTGTATCGGCCATAAATAACCAAAACTTCGCTGGAATTGTTGAACATATTGGAGTAGTAGCAGATAAAATTTCAAGAACTTATAAAGTAAAAATAAAGATTAAGAATAATGACATTAAAATCAAACCCGGAATGGTTTGCAAAGTTAAAATTGATATGGAACTACTTAAATCACAATTATTAGTCCCAATAACTGCCATTAACCAAACATCAATTAATGAGGCATATGTTTATGTGGTTAATACAAATAATAATAGAGCTCTTAAGAAACAGATTGAAATAGGAGGGATAATTAATAATAAGATATCTGTAATATCAGGAATTAAACCGGGCGAATTAATCATTACCTCTGGTAGTCATAAACTTAGTGATAATACATTAATTAGCTATTAATCCAATTTTTGAATTTTTGAAACAAGTGAATATGAAGAGGAAGATAAATATTATTGAAGCAGCCATGAAATATAAACAGATCATTATTGCATTCACACTTGTGATGATGATATTGGGAATATTAGGCTTAATAAATATGCCACGACGTGAATTTCCAGAGTTTATTATACGCCAAGGCGTTATTGTTGGCATTTATCCAGGTGCAACATCATCTGAAGTTGAGGAACAATTAACCAAGGTTGTTGAAAACTACATTTTTGGTTATGAGGAGGTTAATAAGGAAAAAACCGTATCTAACTCAACTGAAGGAAGAATGGTTATTTATGTAGAACTTAATGACGACATCCTTAATTCTGATAAATTTTGGTCTAAACTAAGGCATGGTCTGGATGAATTAAAACAGCAAAAACTACCATCCGGTGTAATTGCGTTAGTGGGCAATAATGATTTTGGAGATGTTTCGGCAATGCTGATAACAATGTCATCAGAACAAAAATCATTTAGGCAGTTAGAAGAAATAATGAAACAATTGGAGTCGGAAATTAGAAGTATACCAAGTGTTTCAAAAATAAAACGTTATGGCACTCAAAAGGAACAAATATTTGTATATCTGGATCACAACAAAATAAGTGAGTACAATGTAAATCCTACATCAATTATGGCATCCTTTCGGTTGCAAGACCTATTGAATTATGCTGGAGTATTAAATACGGGGGAACTAGAATTACCTATTCATCTACCATCCAAATACGAATCGGAAAAAGATTTGGAAGAACAAATAGTCTTTTCTGATTATTCGGGTAATAACATCAGGCTCAAAGATGTTGCCCAAATAAAAAGGAAATACAAAGACCCTGATAACTATATAAAGAACAATGGAAACAACGCATTATTACTATCACTTGAAATGCAAAGTGGCAATAATATTGTTGAATTCGGTAATGATATTAAAGAGTTACTTGATGATTTCTCGAAAAGATCTGATAGTGATGTAAAAATTAATGTAATCTCTGATTTACCTTCAGTAGTTGATAATTCAATATCACACTTTCTCACTGAATTTCTAATTGCAATAATGGCCGTTATAGCTGTTACAATGATACTTCTTCCTTTTAGAGTTTCATCAGTGGCTGCTGTAACAATACCAATATCAATATTAATTACAATAGGTATCATGCAGTTGGTAGGTATAGAGCTACATATAGTTACTCTTGCCGGGTTAATAGTAGTTCTTGGGATGGTAGTGGATAACGCTATCGTCGTTATAGATAATCATGTTGAAAAATTAGATCAAGGTGAAACTCCTTGGAATGCTGCCTGGAAATCTGCAACTGAGCTTTTTATTCCGGTATTGTCAGCAACTGCAGCAATAACAGCTGCATTTTTCCCATTAATGCTATTTATCGAGGGTATGGGAGGCGACTTTGTTGGATCATTCCCTATTACGATTGGAATTGCTCTGGTTATCTCCATGATTGTAGCTATTTTACTAGTTCCATTTATGTGCTTTGTATTTATAAAAAAGGGATTGGTAAAAAAAGATATTAAATCAAAAAGAAGCTTTCTCGACATAGTTCAACTAAATTATAATAAGGCAATTGACCAAATTTTTAAACACCCTAAATTTACAATAGGTCTAGGTGTAATAATTGTAATACTCAGCATATTATTATTTTTAAGGATAGATATCAAGATGTTTCCAGCAATGGATCGTGATCAATTTGCAGTTGAAGTTTATTTACCCGAAGGAGTAGCACTGGAACAAACAGCAATGGTTATAGACAGTATCGAAACTATACTATCGAAAGATCCTAAAGTAGTAAATATTGCTTCATTTATTGGTACGAGCTCCCCTAGATTTAACGATCTATATGCTCCTCATCTACCAGAAAAGAATTTCGGACAATTAATAGTTAACACCATTTCAAAGGATGCAACCATAGAATTGCTTGACAGATACTCGGATGGATATAGTGATATACTACCCTTGGCACACATTAAATTCAAGCAGATAGCCATGGAATCGTTCAAAGCCCCTATAGAAATTAGAATATCTGGTGAAAACATCAATATTCTAAAAAGTAAAGCATCAGAAGTAAGCAAAATTCTTAAAGCAAATAAAAATATCACATGGGTTAGAAACGATTGGGGTGAGATGCGGAAAGGAATAAAGATTGATCTTGACCGAAATAAAACAAACAGCATGGGTTTTGCAACTACTATGGTGGCATCATCTCTTTTGAGTTCAATAGATGGAATTCCAATTGCCAAAGTATGGGAAGGAGATTATGGTCTCGATGTAATTCTTACCGAAGAAAAATATACAACGAATGATATAAGTAAGATTGGTGATAAACATATTACATCAATGTTTGGAATGGGGACAGCACCGTTGAGATCGATTGCCGACATTAAACCTGATTGGACAGAAGGAAACATTGCAAGACGAAATGGTGTTAGAACAATAACTGTGCAAGCCGACATAAAAAGAAATCTAATAGCTTCAAATATTCTTAATGATGTCAAGCCACAAATCGACAGATTACATCTTGATCAGGGTTGTAAAATTGAATATGGAGGTGATAGGGAGGCAACAGCCGATAATATGGTTCCATTAGTTTATTCATTGGCTGTTAGTTTACTTCTAATATTTTTTATACTTCTAATACAGTTTAAAACTACACGTAGAGCACTCCTTATTATGTCTACAATGTTATTAAGCTTTCCTGGAGCAGCACTAGGATTATGGATAACTGGTTACCCATTTGGTATGACTTCTTTTATAGGTATTATCGGCTTAGTAGGTATTGTTGTTCGAAACGGAATAATACTAATCGACTATGCTTTTGAACTAGTAAATAAAAAAGGTTATTCGTTTAAAGATGCGGCAATTGCTGCCGGTAAAAGGCGTATGCGTCCAATATTTTTAACATCTATGGCTGCAGCCATGGGTGTCGTCCCGATGATAATCAGTCAATCTCCCCTATGGGGTCCCTTGGGAGCTGTTATTTGCTTTGGGATGATTATAGGCATGGTACTCACTTTGTTTATACTACCGGTACTCTATTGGGTATCATCAGAAAATAAATATAGTATCAAACAAATTGAGAAATCATCAAACTATTCTAATTAATCCATGCTTATAGCTATAAACTTTAAAAGATGAAACGAACATGTTCTTTATTTATCATAAATAGCACATAAGTGTATGATTAAAAAAGAATATGTGAGTTCCTGAATGTGCAATAAATTTTTTGCATTTTCAGCAAACAAAAAATTTTAAACAGATGAAAAGAAACATAATTATATTATTGTTGGGACTTGTACCGTGGTCGATTATTGCCCAATCATTCACACTCGAATCATGTAAACAGTTGGCATTGGAGAATAATCGAAAAATCAAAGATGCTCAATTAAAAACATATGAATCACAAGAAGTAAAGAAAAATGCAGTTACTAAGTATTTTCCTAAAGTTATGGGAGGTGCTATTGTAATGAAGTCCAATGACTATCTTCTTAAGGAAAAAATACCTGAGGCAAATTTGCCTGTTTATGATGGGAATCCTGCTAACCTCCAAACTGCGACTCAATTCGCCTATTTTCCGGGCATGGATCTGAACTTATTTGACTACGCTAATATTGGTTATGTAGCTGCAATTCAACCTGTATATATGGGTGGACGAGTAAGATATGGGAATAGCTTAGCAACAAAAGGAGTTGAAATTAAACAACATCAACTTGAACTAACCAAACAAGAAGTATTAGTTACAATTGAAGAGCAATATTGGACAATAGTATCTTTAAAAGAAAGAATGAAAACTATCGATAGTTATTATGATCTCCTTGAAAATCTATTGGGTGATATCAAAGTATCATATGAAGCCGGACTTGCTCAAAAAACAGATTTATTAAAAATTGAGTTGGAAATAAATGAACTTAAAGGAAAAAAACTGCAATTATTAAATGGACAAGAAATAATGACTCGAATGATATGTCAGAATATGGGGGTAGAATATAATGAGTTGGCTGATATTGTTTATAAAGAGTTAACCATTGATAATGTTACTCATAGTGAACAAAACAGTGATTTGGCATACTTAAAACGACAGGAATATCAGATACTCACCAAAGCAATTGAGGCTGAGAAACTGCAAACGAAAATTGCTCGGGGTGAAACTCTCCCACAGCTTACAGTGGGATTACAGGGGCTGTATCTAGATATGATGGAAACCCAGAGCACTAACTACCTTGGTTTTGCAACTCTTAATATACCAATATCTGATTGGTGGGGAGGAACACATAAAGTAAAAGAACATAAATATAAAATTGAAATAGCAGAAAATGATCTTGCAGAAAAAAGTGAACTCATTAGACTGCAAATTATAAATGCAGATAAAGAATTAGTTGAAAGCACTGAGCAAATATTGATTGCCACCAGTTCGCTAAGCTATGCAAGCGAAAACCTCAAAATAACGAAAGACAATTACAAAGCAGGTTTATTAAACACATCTGAGTTACTTGAAGCTCAAGCTTTGTTTCAAGATGCTGAAAACAATTTAACTGATGCATTGTGTACAAATAAAATAAAACAGGCTTTGTGTAAAAAGAGTCGAGGAATAGTAAATCTATAATAATCAAATAAATATAAATTAATTAAAATTTAAAATCATGAAAACATTAAAAATTAAATCATTAGTAATTGCATTATCATTATTGATAAGCTTTAGTATCAATGCTCAAGATTTCCATTACGGAATAAAAGCAGGGACAAATTTTGCAGTACAATCAGAAATAGCAAGTTACTTCAATAATAGTGATATTAGAACTGGCTTAAGTGTTGGAGCTTTTGGTAATATGGATGTGAACAATTGGTTTTCGCTACAAACCGAAGTGAATTATGATCAAAAAGGTGGCAAAACGGAAACTTCTACTAATAAATACGACTACTTAACAGTACCGGTACTTGCAAAATTTTCATTGGGAAAGAGTGATAGAACAGCATTACAGTTTAATCTAAATGCTGGCCCATACGCTGGTTTCTTATTAAATTCGGAATCAGATATTGAAGGAGTTACAACTGACTTAGGTGAAAATACAAAGGATTTTGAAATGGGAGTTATTGCAGGTTTTGGCATGAAATATCCCATAGCAAAAAATAATATCGTATTTGATTTGCGAATGGGACTTGGACTAACATCTTATGATGAAATAGACTCAGATCCCAGAAATAAATACATCGGTATTACCTTAGGTTATGAGTTTTAGAAATAAAATTTATAAGGTTTTTGAAATAAAAATCCCAGGCCAGTTGGCCTGGGATTTTTCGATTTTTATAAAGAGATTTATTACTTAGTATTAAATAAGCAAATTAAATTAAATATAAACTATTGAATCAGAGTTAATCCTTAATAATTTTTATCTGTTCACTAAATGTTCCACCGGAGATATTTACAAAATAAATACCAGAAGGTTGATTTGTAAGATCAATCTGCTTTTCGTTATTTTCCAACAATGATGAGTAAACTACTTTACCAGTAATATTTGTAATTATTACCTGAACGCTAGTTATTGCATCCTTAAGTTTTAAAGTAAACATACCATTATTTGGATTTGGAAAGATGTAAGCTTTAGAATTCTTTACATCCTCAATACCAACATGTGGATCGTTGCTAATTATAACATTATCAATAAAAATTGGGTTACCATAAAAACTGAAAGTTGAGAACTTTATTTTCACCTCTTTTTGTCCGGCCCATTGTGAGATGTCAATTTTGTTGCAATCACTACCATAACCAGCTCCGCACCAATCTTCAGTAACTTCAGGTATAAAACCTTCGGTAGTTAAAGGATGTGTTGCAAATGATCCTTCACCATCATCACCACCAGAGAAAATCCTTGTCCAGTTTTCACCGCAATCAGTTGAAATGGATATTATCAATGAATCAGTGGCTGTAGCGAAATATCTTGCATAAGCATGATCAAAATTGAGATATACCTCTGTAAAACTGGTTAAATCAAGCGGTGGACTTATCAGATTATCAATTTGCCCAATGGCCAATATCTCACGGAAGTTAACCCAGGCTGCAGTATTACCGGGAGTGTTACCTCCAACTTCTTTTAGTTCCCAAGTTTTATTATTGTCAGGGTTTTCAATTGTCCATGCTTCATCCAATATAATTGTTTCAAAATCTTCATCAAACGGTAAGTCATACCCACCTACGTTTAAAAAGTCATCCTTAGTATCACTGCTTTGTCCATTTACATTTGATGCAGTTAATGTTACCGAATAATAACCATAATCACTAAACTCAACAACCGGATTCTGAGAAAACGCATCAGTTCCATCAGTAAACATGTAAGTTTCCGGGGTAATTTCCCATTCCCAACTGATTGGGAAATATGAAGTCAAATCTGTTAAAAATATTTTATCGCCAAAACAAACAGCATTTACATCTGCTTTAAAATCAATTTCTGGCATTAAAGTAGTACTTGATGTGATATAATCTTCTTTAGTAATTGTGCTAGACCCTAAATCATTTGTTACTGTAAGTGTAACATCGAAAACACCTTCATTCTCGTACACAATATTAGCAGGATTTTTTTCACTGGAAGTTGAAGGAGTTCCCCCCTCAAATGTCCATTCATAAGTTGTTGGAGGACCTAATGCAAGGGAAGTAAAATTTACAAAATGCCCTGTTGGGATTAAAGTATATTCAGCCACAAATTCAGAAATAGGTTGCACAGCATAAACATCAGATTCCCAAAGGCCACGACCATAGGTAGCGGCACGAATTTTATTAATTTGATAATTAATTTCAAGTTCCAAAACAATCACATTTGGTAATCCTTCCCAGTATGTTTCATACTGGTAAAGTGTATTATCGATATAATAAATTCCAACATCCATACCTACGTACAAAGATGCTGCAGGATCATCATAGAAAACAACACAGTTAGCAGGAATATTTGGCAGGTTTAATGAATAATTTGTCCAGTTATCACCTGCATCTTCAGAGATATAAAGTTTTTTCCCTTCATCAAAACCTGAAACGGAAACAGCTATCATCTCGGGGTTGGAAGGATGAATAGCAATATAGGAAATTGCATTTGATGGAAGTCCGTTACTTACATCACTCCATGTTAGTCCACCATCTTTTGTTCTTTTTAACGTACTTCCAAATGAAGCAAAAATATAATCAGGGTTAGATTCACATATAGCCAATTGCTTAACCGTAGTACTAAAATCTGATATTGTCGTCCAGCTCTGCATACCGTCAGTGGTTTTTCTTACTCCATTGTCATTTCCAACATATAAAGTTTGAGGTTCAGTAGGATGAATTACAAATGGTGTAACCCAGCTTCCACTTCCCGGTTGAGTTACATCTATCCTATTCGCACCACCATTATTTGACTTGTTAAATGATCCACCTTGTGTTGTTCCATAAACTATGTTTTCATTGGAATAATCTACTAGGCATTCCATACCATCTGCTCCAAGCCACTCATGCCAATAATCAGTTGAATATACACTGGTACCATTATCTTGCGAACCACCTAATAACTTATATGGATGATTTTTTGAGCCACCAATTCTGTAAAATTGGCGAATACCTATACCGGATGTTAAGTCAACCCAGTTTTCGCCGCTATCTTCTGATTTACAGACCAACCCATCCGAACCTACGTATAAAGTACCTTCTTCAAAATGAGCCCAGTGCATATCGCAGTGAGTATAACCCCTATCATTATTATAAGTCCATTCGGTAGTTGCTACCCAATTTTCTCCTCCATCAAGAGTTCTCCATGTAATAATCCCTAAAAGATGCACTTCTTCAGGATTTATATGAGAGGCTGCCAAACCAAGATCATAACCTGATTGTGAGCTGTTGTCATCACCTTGAGGGCTGTAGCCAAGCATTTGAGGAGAATCAGCTTTAAGATCAAATGATTCACCACTGTCTTCCGATTTATAAAAACCACCGAACAGGCCATTTGTACCCGCGCACATAAAATACACATAATCCGGTGCAGCATCAGTCACAGCTATTTGTGCCCTGCCATTACTGGAAGGTAACCCCTCCTCTATTTGTATAAATGAATCACCACCATCTGTTGATTTAAAAAATTTCTTTGTAAGAGCATAGATTGTACTGGGGTCTCCTGGTTTAAACTCAATGTCATCTATATGCCCACTTAGAATTTGTTCCCATGTATCAGCTCCATCATACGATCTGTACAAACCATTATTAACAGAACAAAAAATGGTATTAGGTTCATTAGGATGAATTAGCAACTTTTCTACTGTCAGATTTTGATCTATAGTATGCACCATTCCGGTTGTTTCCCAGTTTTGACCACCATTGGTTGATTTTAATACTCCAATACTATAATTACTTGAAGCATCTCTGTCGCCTGTACCGATGTAAACAATATTTGAATTAGTTGGATCAATTGCAATTGCAGACACTCCCATTACCGGCAGATGATCAGTTAATACTTCCCAGTTTTCTCCTTCATCTGTTGTTTTCCAGCATCCTCCTGATGGAGCACCAATATATACTGTTTGAGAGTCGTTTGGATCAACAACAACTACATTAACCCTACCAATGCCCGGATTCCAATGGCCTGTGTTCTCTTCCCAGACTCGAGGGCCAAGCTCTTCCCAAGTGCTCCTAACATTGGAGCGGGAAGAATAATTGGCATTGAATTTTTCCATTTCATACCATAAATGTGCCTGACTTTGTCTTTCTCCTGAAGGAAGAGTTCTGTCATAATTCATGAATTCCCACCGTTTGTATATTTTATACATGGTTCCTCTACCTGTTCCAACTACTTCAAAATAGCTTTCCGCTTCACGCTGAACATCATAAAAGTTTACTGTTGGATCCTCCATCATTATGAACCATTTCGGAACTCCATCAACTAATAAGTCTTGTGAGTTTGCACTATTATAACAAAAAAAGACTGCTATAAATGACATGGATACGATAAGTTTTTTCATACGAATAGTTTTTAAATTGCTAGTATTGATATTTGTTTTGGTTCAATTAATCTCTAAATTCACTTTATAAAAAATAAACTCTTTTTTTTAAAAATGCAATCATCAAAGATAGCATAAGTTATTAACCGAATAGGATAAATTACTTATTTATTACTTAAACCTCCTATTTGTAATTTATTGTTATACAAAATTTATTTATTGATTAACAATATATATTACTTGTTTATTAATATTATTTGTTTTATCTTTGCAAAGAATTAAAACTCTTTATATGAAAAATTTAACGACTCCACTCAGCATCAAAGTAATTTATTGGATTACTATTATTACCTTCTGGATTTATGTTGCTCTTACAGTTTTGGCATTAATTTTTGCAGGAGTACTATTAATTTTTGAATTAGATGGATTACAATTACACATTGGTCTCCCTGTAGCAGTAAATGTAATTGAAAAAGGAACACTTGACCTGGATATATTAACCAGATTGACTAATGTGGAACTTGTTGAAATGACTGGAAAAGTTCATTTCATTAATACTCCACCTGAAATTGGCCGAATTTATAGTCTGTTTATTTTCTCAATCATATTATTGTTTCTATATATATTTCTGACATTCAAGAGATTTATTGGCAATGTTTATAAAGGCGTATATTTTGATATGAAAAATATATACTTGTTAAAACGAATTTCTTATACTCTGGTAATCATATGGATATTCACTGTTTTCTATGGCTATTTTCAGTATTTCTTTTTGGTAAAAAATATGAATTTTGATACTATTGAGTTTACAAGCGATGTTAGTACCTACCCTGTAATACTATTAGTAGCTCTGTTTATTTGGGTATTGTCGCATATATTTATTAAGGGTTGTGAATTACATGACGAACACGAACTAACAATATAAGGTCATGGCTATAATAGTAAACTTAGATGTAATGTTGGCAAAAAGAAAAATGAGCCTGACAGAACTTTCCAATAGAGTTGGAATAACAATGGCTAATTTATCAATCCTAAAAAAGGAAAAAGCAAAGGCAATTAGATTTTCAACTTTAGATGCAATATGCCATACACTAGATTGTCAACCTGGGGATATACTCGAATTTAAAGATGTGAATGAATAAATGTTTTAATGCTTAAATGAAATAAATATTGAATTAATTATACATTAACAAATATACAACTATGGGAAAAGAAAAAGTAGTAGAGGAAGTTTTTGTAAAAAGAGGTCTTAAATTAGAATGCTTAATTTGCAAAAAGAAATTATTCTGGACACGCACAACATTGATGAATACATCGGGAATGTCAATTATTGGTCTTGACTGGGCAAATAAATCTGCTACTAATTATGTTTGTGATAATTGTGGATATGTACATTGGTTTTTGGAAAAATAGTATGATTATATTTTTAAAATGAGGTTTGTTAATATTACTTGAATTTACCCTTCATTATCCTACAAATATGAATTTTCTCTAATCGTCTTTCTTACAAATATTACAAATTCGAACATCTAGGTATATCAACTATCAATCGTAAATATATTATTTTTACATTTTATTTTAATGTGTTTGTACAATACATTATACCAATACTTTATGAAGCAAACTGAAAAGACGCAAGTTTTAAATTACCTGATTAATGAAAAATTAAAATTAATCAAGCATCTGGATGAGTTAGTTGAGCTAACCAAACCAATAGAACCCGATTGTGCCATTGGACGTGTAAGTCGTATGGATGCCATTATCAATAAAAGCATAAATGAGGCAGCACTTAGTAAAGCTCAGGATAAGCTAAAAAAGATAAACATTTCACTCGACAGAATAGATGACGATAATTTTGGAAGCTGTATTCAATGTGGAGAACCTATCCCCATACAACGCCTTCTTTTAATGCCCGGATCACTTTGCATTAAATGTGCCATGTAATCCCAATTATCTTTAAATCATACATATTAAATCCCAGTTTTTCTCGTTTAATCAACATAAAGATTGTTAATAATTTTCAATAAGTATAGATAGTAAGATTTATTGATTTAATAAATTTATCAGCCAAAATAGAAACTTTGAAATGAGAAAGTCCTTCATAATAGCCAATATTATTCTTGTATTTTTATTATCCCATGTAAATCTTATTGCCCAGCAAACTGTTTACAATGATGCTTCAAATGTTATATACCGGGAATCTATTGCTTTGTTTAATCAACAAAATTATGGCTCTGCTCTTTCCACATTTGACAAGTACATGCTTGAAGAGCAAAATAAAAAAAGTGCATACTATGAAGATGCTGCTTATTGGAGCACGGTTTGTACAGTTGAATTGAGGACAAAAGATGCTGTAAACCGCATTCATAAGTTTAACGCGGATTATCCTTCAAGTGCATGGCTCCCGCAAATTAACTTTGAGTTAGGTAATATTTATTATAAGGACAAAAAATATTCCCTGGCCTTAGATACTTATAATACTTTAAATCCTTCAAAGCTTAGTTCAAACAAGCGTTCTGAATATCATTATAAAAAAGGTTATTGTCAGATGAAACAAAGCCAGTTCGATAAGGCTCTGGCTTCTTACGAAAACGTAATGAATACAAAAAGCAGCTATTCAAAACCAGCTAACTATTATTATGCCCATATTCAGTATCAGAAAGGAAATCTCGATGAAGCCTTATCAAGTTTTAAAGCAATTGAAAATGAAAGAAAATTCAAGAAATATGTTCCATTATATTTGATAAAAATATACTACCAACAAGGTAGGTACCAGATTGTTATTGACGAAGGCATACGATATTTGCAGATTGCTTCTAAAAAAGAAAAAGGAAACATAGCTCGACTTGTTGCTAACTCATATTACAACCATAATGATTTCAAATCAGCAAATGAATATTATTCAATATATGAATCGTATGGCAAGCATAATGATGATCCTGATGAGCAATATCGCATTGGATATTGTAAGTTTATTGAAGAGGATTATAAGGATGCAATTAGTAATCTTCAATCGGCCACAAAAGCAGGTGGGCTTATTGAACAGAATTCATGGTATTATCTTGGACAGTGTTATTTAAAATCAGGACAACCTAAATTTGCACAGAATGCTTTTTTGAAGGCTTACAAGAGTAATAATAATAAAGACATTGCTGCTGATGCATTATTTAGTTTTATTAAAATAACAATAGAAGTTGGCTCTGACAGCTTTAACGACCCTGTTGTTGTTATTGAGAATTTTATTAAGGAAAACCCCAATTCGCCACATGCCGCTACTGCTTACGATTTGCTTTCGCAGATGTACCTAAGTTCAAAGAACTATGCAGGAGCCTTGGCTTCCATTGAAAAGGTAAAAAATCCAAATAGTCGATTAAAATCAGTATATCAACAACTTGCATATGCTCAAGGAATTGATTATTTCAACAGGCGAGCATATACTGATGCCATTGGATACTTTAGTAAATCGCTCAAATATCCTGTTGATATTAAGCTTCAATCGGAAGCTTTATTTTGGGAGGGTGATGCACTCTATCGACAAAAAAAATACAGTGAAGCAGCTAGTTTATATTACAGATTTCGTATTTCAAAAGGCGCACAGCAAACTGGGCTTTATTCTAATGCTTTATATAATTCGGCATACTGTGCTTTTAACACTAAACAATATAGCGATGCATCCAGCCTGTTTCAGAAATTCCTTGAACAAAACAATAACCAAACAAACCTTGTTATTGATGCTTACTTGCGACTTGCCGACAGCTATCTTATAATAAAAGATTATAATAAAGCTATACTGTGGTATAATAAGGTTATTAGTGGCAATTCTCCTGATGCTGATTATGCACTTTTACAGAAAGCAGTTTGTTATGGATCACAAGGCGATTTTTCAAAAAAACTTTCTACACTTAACGAGCTAATAAAGAATTTTAAGCGATCACAGTATTATGATGATGCACTCTATGACATTGCATCAACAAATCTAATATTGAATGACCAACGGCATGCCATATTGTATTTCGATAAGTTGGTAAAAGAAAAACCAAAAAGCAGTTATGCAAAAAAATCACTTGTAAAAATGGGCTTTGTTTATTATGGCAACAACCAATATAAACAAGCTATTACAGCATTGCGAAAGGTAATAGATAATTATCCGGCATCGCTCGAGGCAAAGGAGGCTCTCGTTACTCTTCAAAACGTGTACATGGATATGGGTCAAGTGGATACATATATTAAATATGCTAATAGTCTTGATTTTGTGCAGATTTCAACAAGTGAAGAGGATTCATTAAAGTTCACAACCGGTGAAAACTATTACATGAACAACGATTGTAATAATGCTATTCAATCTCTCAAAACCTATGTTAACCAGTTTCCATCGGGAGGTTTTGTACTTACTGCATATAATTACCTTACGCAGTGTATGGAAAAGAATGGGGATAATGATGAAGCAATTTATTATTACAGTAAAATAGTTGAATATCCTGATAATCAATATACTGTAAAAGCACTTCTTAAGGTTGCAAGAGCAATGTATGCTAAAGAAGAATTTGAACAGGCATTGAATTACTATGAAAAGTTATCGGTACTAGCTGAAAATAAATTAATGTTACTTGAAGCTACAGATGGTGTTATGAAAAGCGCATGGAAAACAGGAAACATTCCTAAAGTTAAAGAGTCGGCAAAGAAGTTGCTGATGACAGAAAAAATATCAGAAGATCAAATTGTTTATGCCCATTATCTACTTGGAATTATAGCATTGGATAACAAACAATATGCTGAAGCAGAAAGAGAACTGAGTATTACTACCAGATTGACTTCTGGTGAGATTGGAGCTGAAGCTTTATATAATACTGCATTAATTAATTATCGACAAAATAAGCTTGAAGAGGCTGAAACGCTGGTTTATGAACTCCCCGAAAAATATGCCTCATTTGACTATTGGATAGCAAAAGGTTTTATACTACTTGCTGATATATACGTTGGGCGTGATAATCTGTTTCAGGCCGAACAAACCTTAACAAGTGTTATAGAGAATTATAAAGGTGAGGATCTGAGAAAGATTGCAGAAGATAAACTGGAACGTATAAAGTCTTCTCAAATTGAAGTAAGTGAAGTTGAAGAAATTGATAATGAAGATAAGAATTAGAGATATGAATAACCAGCATATATTTAGAATATTTGTTATTGTTCTGGCCATTTCTGCAGCAACTATACTACCTGCACAAAACCAAACCGAAACCGGACAAGGGCATAACGAGCAAGTAACAATTATAAGCTCCTACGACCCCTCGATTAATCAGGCCTTTAAGATAAACCAGTCTCCAACTGAAATGCAATTTAATTTGGATAAGCCTGAATTTTCTTTTGAAACTATAAAAATAGACCAACCAACACAGATAACATTAAACCCAATAGTACCAGTTGTTATTAATGCAGACAAACGAACCTATCTTACACAAAACTCACTTAAAGCCGGAATAGGTAGTTTGTTTAGCCCGTATTTGGATTTCTTTCATTCCAGTGGTCAAAAAAATGACTATAGATTTGATGCCCATATCCACCATCTATCATCATTTAAAAACATTGCTGATTATTCACCAAGCCCCGAATCAAAAACTAATCTTAATCTGAATTACAGAAAATTCCTTAAATATCACATCATTGATGTAGGTATTTACTATTCATTGAAAACCAATAGGTATTACGGTTTTAAACCAGATGATTTTTCAGCTTTTACAATTGATGATAGCAGGTTAAAACAAATGTATAACCTTGCCAGAGTAAATATGGCATTATCGAGTAATTACAGAAACAACAAGAAGTTAAATCATAAAATTAACCTTGATGCATATTATTATTTTGATAAATATCAAACTACTGAAATAAACGCAAATGTAGATTTTGATGTTCACAAAAGTTTTGAAGTAAGCAACTTATTAAATTATCAGGAACTTGGATTATCAGGAAAAGTAAACTATTTCCAAAACACTGATAGTATTAATAGCAGCGATGATGTGCTAGTTTCTTTAACACCTTATTTTAAAGCTAACTACGGAATACTTAATTTTAATATAGGACTTAACTTTAATTTTCTTAACACAGATAAAACTAACTTCTATTTTTATCCAATACTTGATTTAAATGTTAACCTTATACCTAAGGTATTAACTGTTTTTGCAGGGTTAGATGGTAATGTAGAAAAGAATTCATTTCTTATGTTATCTGAGTTAAATCCATGGGTAAGTTCAACAATTCCAATCACTTGGGATCACACTTTTAAAGCCTATGGAGGAATACGCGGAAACATAGCTCAAAAAGTTAACTTTAGCGTACAGGTATCATGGCAGAAATTCAATAATATGTTCTTTTTTGTTAACGTACCCGATGCTACAACTTTTAATTATTTGGTTGCAATTCCTTTTAATAAGTTTTCTACAATACATGATAAAGGAAGTGTGTTTGGGGTTTCAGGTGAATTAACATTTGCCGCCAGCCAAAAAGTAAACATAATGCTAGGTGCAGTATATAATTCATATACTTTAGATTCACTTGACTCACCATATCATAAACCAACGAGCAAAATTAAATTTGGAGCATCATTTTTAACAACAAAAAAGTTAAGAATCTGGACTGATATATATTATTATGGAAAACGTACTGCACTGGATTTAAGCATACTGCCAAATACAAAAATTGATTTAGAGGCTTTTATCGATTTAAATGTTGGCGTTGATTATCAATTAACAGATCAATTTTCAGTATTTCTTTCATTAACTAATTTACTTAATCAACATTATGAGAGGTACTATAATTACCCCGTGCAAGGCATACAAATAATGGGTGGAATCATGTATAAGTTTTAGTACTTGGGCTACGTTTCATAGCGAGGGAAACAAGACAGCCTGATATCCCCCCTCAATCAAGTTCATCTTACAATTCCGAGTAGCAACTACATAATGCTAACCATTTTGCAACTTCATGTCGAAAACATTGTCATACTGATCCGCCTGAGGCGGAGAAGTATCTTTACATTTCTCATAGACCAGCCGGGTTAAAGAAAACCCATCAGGTCGGGATTGATATTCTTGTCAGGTTAAGCCTAATGCAGTTTTGAATATCAAAAATACCAATCCACAATTTCCCTACATTTGAATAAAATTCTAAAGTTCTAAATTTTTTTGCTATGAATATTGTTTTCAAACCTACAAATCCAAAAGATCGAAATTCACAAATTGATATCTTAAGAGGATTCGCTTTGCTTGGCATTCTGTTGGTTAATGTATTTGGCTATAACTCCTCATTTTTTGATTTTAGTGGTTTCTACGCTGCTTTTAGTGACCAATTGAACCACACAGTCTTCGAGTTAGTTATTGGCTTTGGAGCCGATAAGTTCATTTTTATCTTCTCCTTTTTATTTGGTGTTGGGTTCTCAATTATGTATTTGAAATATCGCACCGATGAAAATGGTTTTTCCAGTTTATATCTTCGCCGATTGTTAGTACTCATGATGTTTGGAGTACTTCATATTGTCTTTTTTTGGGCAGGAGATATACTGTTTTCTTATTCTTTATTGGGAATGATACTCTTGCTTCTAAGAAAGATGCGATCAGATTTATTATTGTTTTTAAGTGTCTTCTTATATTTCTTTCCGATAATATATATTGCTTTTGAAAGTATTTTCCCCTTTTTACCAAGCGCACTAAGTTCTGTTACTGAAATTACCTTACCAGAAGTAATAGATATTTATTCAAGTGCATCATATTTTGATATTTTAAAACTTAGAATTCACGAATATATCGCGTTTCGAAATATAAACCTGATTTATTATGCACCAAAAATATTGTCTTTATTCATACTAGGATACTTGTTTTATAAAAAGAGATATTTCGAAATAATCAATTCCTCAAAAAGAAAATATACGGTTATATCGATTATTTTACTTTCAATTGGTATATTACTTACTCTAACTACTGAAAATATTGTGAACAGTATAGCCAATCCTGATACAAATCAATTTTATACAGCTATTTATATGGGAATATTTGAGGTCACAAATATATTTTTGGGATTCAGTTATATCATTCTGATTCTGATTTTATCACAAGTACAGGTTTTTAAAACTATTCTAGATCCTTTTAAATATGTTGGACGGACGGCGCTCACGAATTACCTGATACAATCTATAGTTTTTACAACAATAATGTATTCTTATGGTCTGGGAATGTTTGGAAGCCTTCAACCCTGGCAGCTTCTAATATCTGCGGTTGTAATGTTTGTTATTCAACTATATTATAGTAAACGTTGGCTTCAAAACTTTAGTTTCGGACCTCTGGAGTGGATATGGAGAAAACTAACTTATTTATAAATAGATAAATTATTTGCTAGCATTTTTACTTTTAAAAATACAAATAGAAGTAATTCAAATAATACAAAAACAATTCAACTTTTCTACCCTAAATTCACTGCAAATAGCAGCCAATTATTTAGTATTTAAGCATTAAATGGATATGATATTTTCTATATCAAAAAATACATTTGTAACAAACTGTTATTATGTACGTTAACATGTTGATAACTTAGCTTGCCAATATACATTATTCGTACATTTATAGCATATTTTTTATTAACTTTGCACACCTTTTATTAGGGATGAAAAATTGATTGAAATATTATGACTGAAGAAGAAAAAAGTAAAAGCGCAAACGAACAATATACAGCCGATAACATACAAGTACTTGAGGGCTTAGAAGCAGTTAGAAAAAGACCTGCCATGTACATTGGTGATGTTAACACACGAGGACTTCATCATCTAGTTTACGAGGTTATTGATAACTCTATTGACGAAGCTCTTGTCGGTTATTGCGATATAATAGATGTAATAATACACAAAGACAATTCTATTACTGTATGGGATAACGGACGTGGTATCCCAACGGGTATTCATGAAAAAGAAAACAGGTCGGCACTCGAAGTTGTTATGACGGTTTTACACGCAGGAGGAAAGTTTGATAAAGGCTCCTATAAAGTCTCCGGTGGTTTGCATGGTGTAGGTGTTAGCTGTGTAAATGCATTATCCGAAACCTTAAAAGCTACAGTTTATCGCGAAGGCAAGGTTTTTGAACAAACCTATCATAAGGGCAAGCCGGAAGAGGATGTCAAAATTATTGGCGAGTCAGAAAAAAACGGTACTGAAGTATATTTCTTACCCGATAAATCTATTTTTCTGGTAACCACTTACGATTTTTCAATACTCGCAGCAAGACTCCGCGAATTATCATATCTCAACAAGGGTATAACCTTAACTCTTACGGATGAACGCAATACTGATGATGATGGTAATTATATTTCCGATTCATTTTATTCAGATAACGGTCTAAGTGATTTTATTCATTATCTTGATGAAAATCGTGATAATTTAACAGAGGAAATAATTAGTATTGATGGCGAGAAAAATAATGTGCCTGTTGAAATAGCAATGCAGTACAACACTTCCTTTACTGAAAACCTACACTCATATGTAAACAATATTAATACAATAGAGGGTGGGACACACCTTTCGGGCTTTAGGAGAGGCTTAACGCGTACTTTAAAAAGCTATGCCGATAAATCGGGAATGCTGTCAAAACTTAAATTTGATATTAGTGGTGACGATTTTCGTGAAGGATTAACTGCAGTTATTTCTGTTAAAGTTGCTGAACCGCAGTTTGAAGGCCAAACTAAAACCAAATTAGGAAACTCCGATGTAATGGGTGCTGTAGACCAAATGGTTAGTGAAGCGTTAAATCATTATCTTGAAGAAAATCCGAAAGATGCCAAAACAATAGTTCAAAAAGTAATTCTTGCTGCAACTGCTCGTCATGCTGCACGAAAGGCTCGTGAACTTGTTCAACGAAAAAATGTTCTTTCTGGATCAGGGCTCCCTGGAAAATTGTCTGATTGCTCTGACAAAGACCCTACTAATACTGAAGTATACCTTGTGGAGGGCGACTCGGCAGGTGGAACAGCAAAGCAAGGTAGGGATAGAAAATTCCAGGCTATTCTTCCCCTAAGAGGTAAAATTCTTAATGTTGAGAAAGCACTACCACATAAAATATTTGAAAGTGAAGAAATAAAGAATATATATACTGCATTAGGCGTAAGCGTTGGAACAGAAGAGGATAGTAAAGCTCTTAATTTGGTAAAACTAAGGTATCATAAAATTATTATCATGACTGATGCCGACGTTGATGGTAGTCATATAGCAACCCTTATTCTTACTTTCTTTTTTAGGCATATGCTGGAGCTTGTTGAAAAAGGTTATGTTTATATTGCCACTCCACCTCTGTACCTGCTTCGTAAAGGTAAATCTGAAAAATATTGTTGGTCAGAAGAAGAACGAGAAGCTATTACTAAAGAATGGTCGCCTGATGGCAGTGATAAAGGTATTCACATCCAACGTTATAAAGGTTTAGGTGAAATGAATGCTGAACAATTATGGAGTACTACCATGAATCCTGAAACCAGAACATTAAGACAAGTAACAATTGTTAATAGTTCGGAAGCTGACCATGTTTTTTCAATGCTTATGGGTGATGAAGTTCCACCACGACGTGAGTTTATTGAAGCTAATGCCAAATATGCTAATATTGATACCTAATTTCATTAATTATAACATTAATTATTTTTTTAAGTCTGATTCGTTAATTAATGGATCAGACTTTTTTTATTTATGCTAAACAAAATTATATTTACCACAAATAATAAATGTTTATTTTTACCATGTAATTATTAGTACAAAAAAAAACTCGCACAAACCAAAAACTATTCAAGAAATTAAATATCTAAAAAACTAATACTCTTCAAGATGAAACATGTGATTTATTTATTCTTAATTTTTATAGCACTAGCAGCAACAGCGCAAGAAAATAACATATATCAGAAACCTCCTCAAGAAATTCTTGAGCTTGTTGATGTACAACGAGCTCCTTCGGTTTTAATGGATGATAAAAATGAAAATATGGTATTGTTGTATCGTAATTCATACAAAACTATCCAAGATTTATCACAAAAAGAACTTAGACTGGGAGGATTACGCATAGACCCTCAAACAAATATTGGAAGTCGTGTAACTTATTATATTGACATTAAAATAAAAAACTTAAAGAATAATAAAGCAAAATTAGTTTCTGTCATCGGAATCCCTGAAAATCCACGTTTTTCAAATTTTTCATGGTCGCCTGATCAAAAAATGATTGCTCTCACCAATACTTCTGACATAGGTGTTGAATTATGGATTCTTGACATAAGTACAGCATCAGTTTATAAGTTGACAGATGCAAATGTAAATGCTAATATGGGTGATGTTATTAACTGGTTTGAAGACAGCAAATCACTACTGATAAAAACAATTCCTGATAATAGGAAATCATTAATCGAAACAGAAAATGCCATTCCAACCGGACCTACAATATCTGTTAATGATGGAAAAAAAGCTCAAAACAGAACATATCAGGATTTGCTCAAAAATCAAAATGATGAATACAATTTTGAACAATTAGCCCTAAGTGATCTATATAAAGTAACACTTAATGGTGATGCGGAACTTTGGCTTGAGACGGCAATGTATAAGAACATTAATTTCTCACCCGATGGTAGTTATGTCATGATTAGTATCGTAGAAAAACCTTTTTCATATTTAGTACCATATTATAGATTCCCTTCATCAACAACTATCTATACTAGTAGTGCAAAAAAGGTAGAAACAATAATAGAGGTACCACTTATTGAAGATTTGCCCAAAGGCTTTATGGCTACTCGAGAAGGTCGCCGAAATATAAGTTGGAGACGTGACAAACCTGCTTCAATTATATTTACAGTAGCGCTTGATGGAGGCGACCCTGAGAATATAGTCGAATTTCGTGATGAAGTAAGTGAACTTGAAGCACCATTTAACGGAAAACCTAAATACATTATCAGAACAAATAATAGGTTTAGCGGGATAGAATGGGGTGACGATAATATAGCAATTGCTTATGATTACTGGTGGAATAATAGAAACACAAAAACCTATCTATTCAACCCATCTGATAGCTCTGTAAAGCCTGAAATATTATTCGACAGAAATTATCAAGATCGCTATAGCGATCCGGGAAACTTCGTTACCAAAAGAAATAGGTTTGGAAGCTACTCATTGGATATTAGTGATGACAACGTATTCTTGATCGGTGATGGATATTCAGAAAACGGACAAAAACCATTTGTTGATAAACTAGATTTAAAGACTCTAGAAAGTGAACGACTTTACCAGTCAGAATATTCTGATAAATTAGAAAACATACGCAAGTATATTCCAAAGAAGAATCAATTGTTGGTTCGTATAGAGTCAAGTAGTGAATATCCAAATTACTTTTTCAGAAATTTGAAAAATGGTAAACTTACCCAACTTACGTTTTTTAAAAACCCATTTATAAGCATTCAAAATGTAGATAAACAAGTTATTAGCTACACTCGTGACGATGGCTTGGAACTTTCAGGAACACTATATTTGCCAATTGGTTATGATAAAGATAGTGGTGAAAAAATGCCAATGATAATATGGGCATACCCTAAGGAATTTAAAGATAAAGGCAGTGCCGGACAAAAAACACAAAACCCAAATGAATTTACATATCCATATTATGGATCGATGGTTTATTGGGTTACCAGAGGATATGTAGTTTTAGATGATGCTTCTTTTCCAATTGTTGGTGAAGGAGATACTGAGCCAAATGACTCGTTTCGTAAACAATTAGTTGCAAATGCAAAAGCAGCTATTGATGCAGTAGACAGTTTAGGATATATCAATAGGAATAAGGTTGCAATCGGTGGTCATAGTTATGGTGCTTTTATGGTAGCTAATCTACTCTCACATTCTGATTTATTTGCTGCAGGAATTGCCAGGAGCGGCGCATACAATAGAACTTTAACTCCTTTTGGGTTTCAAAGCGAAGAGCGCACATATTGGGAAGCTCCTGATGTATATAATACTATGTCGCCATTTATGCATGCCGACAAAATGAAAACGCCACTACTACTTATTCACGGTGAAGCCGACAATAACTCAGGAACTTACCCGTTGCAAAGCGAACGTTACTTTAATGCACTCAAAGGGTTAGGGGCAACTACAAGGTTAGTAATACTACCGAAAGAAAGTCACGGGTACAGAGCAAAAGAAAGTATCCTGCATTTGCTTTGGGAACAAGATCAATGGCTTGAAAAATATCTAAAAACTGAGCAAAATCCTGACATTAAATAATATATTATGGAATTCATAACAATTAAAGAGTCACATTATGCTACAGACCTTTTTATTCTGAAGAGTAAGTTAGAATCTGAAGGAGTGGAATGCTATTTAAAGGATGAATATATGTCACAAATATTATCTCACATACCTTCGATGCTTGTAAAACTTCAAGTACATACCTCTGATATTGAAAAGGTAAAAAAGATAATGATTGAAAATGGAGATTTACCTCAAGAATGAATGTAATGTAACAACCCAAACTGATGCAAGCGTCCTCGCTTGCATTTATTACTAGAACAACAAACTTTCAAACATAGAAAACTTTCAAGCGTGGACGCTTGAAACAGAATTGTGTGTATACTTAAAACAAGGAAAAGTATAAAAAATTTAAAACTCCAACACTTCTTTTATCCCGTCAACAATTTTTTGAATATCAGGAAGTATAGCTTTTTCCAGTATCCTGTTAAAACCAACCGGAGTGAAGGTGGCTCCTACCCTTTTTACTGGGGCATCTAGATAGTTAAATGCTTTATCAGCAATTTGGGCAGCAACTTCACCACCAAATCCTGCAAAAACTTTGTCTTCATGAACAATAATAGCACTATTAGTTTTTTTAATAGATTTCAGAATAGCATCTTCATCCAAAGGCGATAATGATCTCAAGTCAATTACTTCAACATTTTTATTAAGCTCTTCTTTTACCAGTTTAGCTGCAGCTAAACACATTGGTACTGTGTTTCCATAAGTAATAACACTAAGATCTGCACCTTCCAATCGCACTCTTGCTTTTCCAAAAGGAACTTCAAAATCATCAGGAACTATTGTTTCTGCAGATGGATCGTTATATAATGCTTTTGGTTCAAGAAATAATGTAAGACCTCTCGACCTGATTGAAGTTCTTAATAGTCCGGCTGCATCATCTGCAAAGGCCGGATAAACAACTCGTAACCCGGGAAATGTTGTTAGTGCACCCTCAATATTTTGTGAATGGTACAAGCCACCGCCAATATATCCACCTGATGCAAGCCTAATTGTAACATTTGGGGCAAACTGCCCGTTACTTCGCCAATAATCGTGAGTGCTATCAACAAGCTGTTCCATAGCAGGCCAAAAATAATCGGCAAATTCAGCACCTTCCACAACAACACGAATTTTATCGTTAAAACGAGTCATTCCATTTGCAGTTCCAAGTATAAAGTCTTCGGCAATTGGTGAATTAAAAACACGATTTATGCCAAATTCCTGTTGCATACCTTTACTTACGTTAAAAATGCCACCTTTATCTTTATTTGCCATATCCTGCCCGAAAATATAAGTGTCAGGATTATTGTGGAATTCAGATTTCAAAGTCTGGTTCAATGCCTGAATTAGTCTTAATGACTTACCTTTACTACCATCATGCAATCCATCAGGATATAGCTTACTTACATAGGGTTCAGGAGCAACAAAGTCATAAATTGAACCAGGGTCAGGATTTGGTGCAACCAAGGCTTTTTTGTGTGCTGCTGAAATATCTTTTTTAGCCTCTTTGTCAAGATCCTTTAGTTCGGCTTCAGTAAACTTCTTTGAATGAATAAGTTGTACTCTAAATCGCTCCAGAGGATCACTCAACCTAACACAGTGTCGTTCACTATCACTACGATACAATTCATGAGCATCTGAATTAGAATGAGCATGAATTCTTGTGCAATTTGCATGTACAATAACCGGCTCACTATTTTTTATAGCATGCTCCTTAGCAGCATCCATTGTATTCATTGAGTCGAAAATGTTTTTGCCGTCACAGTACATTATTCGTAAATTTTTCAACCCCCTGTAATTCTCAGCAGCACGTCTGTTTGCCGACTGATCTCGTTGAGGAACACTTATACCATATTGATTATCCTGAAAAACAAAAATTACTGGAAGTTTCTCCTTAGAGGCTCCGTTAATTGCTTCAAAAACATAACCTTCAGAAGTCGAGGATTCCCCTTGTGAACTTATTGCTACTCCCCCACTTTCATAAATTTTAATGGATCTTGCAACCCCGGCGGCATGAAGTGTATGATTACCTGTTGCTGATGAAACATTTTGAATATTCCATTCGGGTTTAGCAAAATGGTTTGACATATGACGTCCACCACTGGCAATATCTGTAGCTTTGGATATACCATTTAGAATTATCTCTTCTGCAGTTAATCCTGCTGAGATAGCAGTAAGCATATCTCGATAATAAGGAAAAAGGAAATCTGTTTCTTTATTAAACACCTGGCCTATAGCCAACTGAATGCCATCATGTCCGGCATACGGAGCATGATATGACCACCCTAGTGCTTGTTTCAAATAGTTAGGAGCTTTCTCATCAAGCTGTCTGCCAAGGGTCATTAATGAATACCAATGCATTAATGTTTCCTTACTAACATTATCTAAAGTATATTTTCTTTTTTGTGCCATGTCAATTCAAGATTTGCTGCAAAAATAGTTAATATTTTAATTTTGAATGATTATAAATAATAAACATTTTAACTCTCACAGACCCGCCGTGTTGAAAAAACCCGGCGGGTCTGGAATATACTAATTCTTATATAATGTTGTCCTTGTCATACTGAGGGCAACGAAGCATCTCCCCAAATCAAGCTCACAAACTAGTACAAGCCCAAAGGTTTAACTCTCATAGACCTTGTTGTCCTCTCGACTGTAGAGAGACTTGCCTGCGGCAAGTAGGAATCTCCTGAGAAAGTGTCTGTTGCTTAGGAAATATCTCGTCGCTACGCTTCCCTCGATATGTCAACAGAGATTATTGGTATTTTTCGCATGCCTGCCAGCAAGACAGGTCTTACTATAGTTGAAAGAACAACAAAGGCTTAAGAGTACATTGAGTTGCGAGATAATTGCTGCTTAAGTTAAATGCAAATTTAATGAAGCTTAAATAAGCTAAATATCTGTATGTCACAAATATTAAGTACTTTTGCAGCGTTTTTCATAAAATAGAACTGAATTCTATCAGTATAAAATGAAAATCAATAAAACATTTCTACACATTAAATTACCAAATGAACAATTTCGAAGAATTAAATTTAAATGCTGAATTAATTTCGGCAATAACTGAATTAGGCTTTGTTAAGCCTACCCCAATACAAGAATTAGTAATACCGGTGCTGCTTGAATCAGCCCGAGATTTAGTAGGCCTTGCACAAACTGGCACAGGCAAAACAGCTGCTTTTGGATTACCTATGCTTCAAAAAGTTGACACAAATAATAAGCAAACTCAAGGTCTCATACTTTCTCCTACACGCGAATTATGTATCCAAATAGCAAAAGATTTAAAATCTTATTCAAAAAACAATAAAAACATACGAGTTACCGCTGTTTATGGTGGATCAAGTATTGAAACTCAAATAACTGAATTACGCAAAGGCTCACATATCGTTGTTGGTACTCCCGGCAGGACCTTAGACCTTATAAACAGAAAAAGGCTGAAGGTTGGCAGTATTGATACGGTTGTACTAGATGAAGCAGATGAAATGCTAAGCATGGGCTTTAAGGAAGACCTTAACAGCATACTTGAAGAAACCCCTGATTCTAAGCAAACACTTCTGTTTTCGGCTACAATGCCAGCTGAAATAACTCGAATTGCTCGTAAGTTTATGAACAACCCTGTTGAGTTATCAGCAGGCGACAAAAAAACAACTGCAGTAAATGTTAAACACGTTTATTATGAAGTTCAAGCACGCGACAGATACGAGGCACTAAAGCGAATAGCGGATGTAAACCCTAATATTTACGGAATAATTTTTTGCAGAACACGCCGCGAAACAAAGGAAATTGCTGATAAATTAATTCAGGATGGATATAATGCTGATTCACTTCATGGCGACTTATCGCAAGCGCAACGTGATAGCGTTATGAGCAAGTTCAGATCGAAACACATGCAATTACTTGTAGCTACAGATGTTGCTGCACGTGGACTTGATGTTAATGACTTAACCCATGTAATAAATTACAATCTTCCTGATGAAAATGAATTGTATGTTCACAGAAGTGGCAGAACAGGACGGGCCGGAAAAAGCGGAATATCTCTTTCAATTCTCCACATGCGTGAAAAGCATAAATTAAGATCGGTTGAAAATATTATAGGGAAAAAATTTGAAAAGAAATTAGTTCCATCCGGGAAAGAAATTTGTGAAAAGCAATTATTTAACCTCGTGGAAAAAATGGAGAAAGTTGAAATAGACGAATCTCAGATTACTCCATTTCTGGATGTAATTTATAAAAAACTTGAATGGCTTAGCAGAGAAGATCTTATTAAGAAATTCCTTTCTCTAGAGTTTAATAGGTTTTTGTCTTATTATAAAAATGCTAAGGACTTGAATAAATCTGTTGATTCACGCGATGATGGTGGTAGACAAAGAGACAGAAGGGGAAGAGATGGTTCACGTAAGGATTCCAGAGATAATTCAAGGAGAGATTCAAGAGATAGCTCAAGAAGAGATTCAAGGGATAGTGCAAGAAGTGACTCAAGAGACAATAAAAAATTTACCCGATTATTTATTAATATCGGTAGCAAAGACGATTTAAATCCTTCAACGCTTATAGGGTTAATAAATAGATATACAAACGAAAAGGATATTGATGTTGGCAGAATAGAGATAATGAAATCATTTTCATTTTTTGAAGTTGACAAAAGCTATGAGGGTAAAATTATTAAGTCGTTTAAAGATGAAACCTTCAACAATATTGCTCTTAGTGCTGAAGTTGCAAACCCTAAACAATCTCAGGGAGGAGCAAGATCTGGCAACTCAAGTCGCAAATCCAAGTTCCCTAAAAGAAATGACAGAACAAATAAGAGGAGAAAAAAGGATTAAACAGCAACATTAAAATCCCTTAAAGCATCATTTAAAGATGTTTTCTTGTTAGTACTCTCCTTTCTGGTTCCTATAATCAATGCGGCAGGCACTTGATATTTGCCGGCAGGAAATTTTTTTGACAAACTTCCTGGTATAACAACTGATCTAGGTGGCACAATTCCTTTGTATTCAATGGGTTTAGTGGCACTAACATCTATAATTCGTGTTGATTTGGTTATTACCACATTTGCTCCTAAAACTGCTTCTTTACCAATGTGCACACCTTCAACCACTATTGATCTTGATCCAATAAAACAATTATCTTCAATAATTACCGGAGAAGCTTGAATTGGTTCCAGTACTCCGCCAATACCAACTCCACCACTTAAGTGTACATTTTTACCAATTTGAGCACATGATCCTACTGTTGCCCATGTATCAACCATTGTTCCGCTGTCAACATAAGCACCAATATTTACATACGAAGGCATTAATATTACGCCGGGTGCTAAAAATGAGCCATGTCGTGCTATTGCATGTGGTACAACACGTACATCAAGTTTTGCATAATTATGTTTAAGAGGTATTTTATCGTGAAATTCAAACATTCCAACTTCCAAAGTTTCCATTTTACGAATAATAAAATATAGAATAATAGCCTTTTTTATCCAGTCGTTGGTAACCCATTTACCCTCAATATTCTGAGCTACTCTAACTCTACCCTTATCCAATAGTTCAACCACATCTGTTACAGCTTCAACAATATTTCTATTCGATAGCATACTTCTATCTTTCCAGGAAGCATCAATAAGTTTTTTTATATTTTCCATTGAAATTTAATTTACGATAAAAATATAAAAAAATGCTAATTTTGCAGCTATAATATTCACTTAACTGAAAATAGAAATTAATTAACAGAATGGGAAGAATCCTCGCCATTGATTATGGACAAAAAAGAGTTGGTCTGGCTGCAACTGATGAAATGCAAATTATTGCTACTGGTCTAACTACTGTGCATGTTAAAGATATTTGGAATTATTTGGCTAACTACCTTAATAATGAAGATGTTGAATGTATTGTAGTAGGTGAACCCAGAGATTTAATGAACCGACCATCTGATTCTGCACGATTTGTTGAACCTTTCGTTAAAGGACTAAGAAAAAAATATCCTCATATGGATATAAAAAGATTCGACGAACGTTTTACTTCAAAAATGGCTCATGATACAATGTTAGCAGGTGGGCTAAGTAAAACTAAACGACAAAATAAAGCACTTGTCGACACAATAAGTGCTACTTTAATACTACAATCATACATGAATGCAGTAAAACTATAATTACAAATAAAATTACAATGATATTACCAATAACAGCCTACGGACATCAAACCCTGAAAAAAGTAGGTGAAGAAATTAGGAAAGATTACGAAAACATTGACACACTTATTGAAGATATGTTTGAAACCATGTATACTACTAATGGTGTTGGACTTGCTGCCCACCAAATAAATAGGGCGATAAGATTATTTATTATTGATCCAACACCTTTTAGTGAAGAACATCCCGAGTTAAATGCTACAAAGAAAGTATTTATTAATGCTTATATAACAAAGGAAGAAGGTGAAGAAAATGATTTTGAGGAGGGGTGCTTAAGTGTCCCCGGCATTAATGAGGTTGTAAAAAGAAAATCGATAGTTTATATTTCATACTATGATGAAGATTTTAACTATCATGAAAATGAAAGATTTGACGGCATATTAGCCAGAATTATTCAGCATGAATATGATCACACTGAAGGTATAGTTTTTATTGAAAGAATACCTAATTTTAAGAAAATTTTATTAAAGGGTAAATTGCGAGATATAAGTACCGGTCTTACTGATGTAGCATACAAAATGATATTGCCAAGGAGGAAAGGAAAGAGATAGACTTATAAAATAATAGGAAACTATCTATGTTGTAATTGCCTATCAATATTGAACCTTAATTCAAATAATTAATTTCAGATAACAAAATAAATAATAATACATTATGTTAAGAATTTCAACCGTTTTATTTATCAGTACAATACTACTTATTTCGTGTAATAACACAAATAATAGTAATAATACAGTAACACTCGAGCAAATCAGTTCTCTTGAGAAAGAATTATTTAGTAGTGAGAATTTGTCACTAGATATGGCAAAAGCAAAACATCTGGCAGAACTTTACATTGAGTTTGCAAAAACACATCCACAAGATCAGTTATCTCCAGAATTTCTTTACAAAGCTTCTGATATTTATATGAATTTGAATTATCCAAAACAAGCACTAGCTCTTTACGATGATATACTCACGAAATATCCAAGTTACAAAAACAATCCTACAATAATGTTTTTAAAGGGCTTTGTGTATGATGATCAACTGAAAGATTATGATAATGCAAGGGTATGTTACGAAAATTTTCTAGAAAAATATCCAGAAAGTGAATTTGCTGATGATGCTATAATTTCGTTAAATAATTTGGGAAAATCACCTGAAGAAATGATTAAGGAATTTGAATTGAAAAATAATGAGTAAAAATTGCACTTCTTAACTAAAACTAAAAAAGCTGTACCCCATTATGAGTACAGCTTTTTTTTATAATTGGTATTTTGTTATAATCCAAATGTAACACCAAACTTAATAGCACTAAGTCCGGTATACCCAACTTCAGCAAATAGCCCCATACCTGGAGAAAACATCCATCTTCCACCTACAAATACATCAGGGTTTACTGATGTACTTCCACTTACAAGGTCTGTTTTACCACTTATTACTACACCAAAACCTACACCTGCATAAGCATCAAAAACATCACTATTAAATGCGTGTACATGCCATGCAGCTCTTGCTCCTGCATAAAAGCGAGGGAAAAATTCTGTATTAGCATATACATACGTGTAAGTACCCATTTGAAATTCAGCCAAGCCTCCAAAAGAAACTAATCCGATATCTCCCGTTGGAATAACTCCAACTTCTCCACTAAAATTTACTGTTGGAATAAGTCCATTGCTATAAGGGATTCCAATACCTGCATTAAACATTAAGTCTCCTTTGTTAAATACATGTTGAGCTTGCATTGTAAATGTAAACATAACTACAATAATTAATACTGCTACTTTTCTCATAATAAAATTAATTAATTTGAATTTAAATTGGGTTAAATATTACTTGGCATAGTTGATTGCTCGTGTTTCACGTATTACGGTAATTTTAATTTGCCCTGGATAGGTCATTTCTTCTTGAATCTTGCGTGATAATTCATATGATATTTTATCAGCATCACTATCACTAACTTGTTCAGCTCCAACAATTACCCTTAGTTCACGCCCTGCCTGAATAGCATATGTTTTAACAACACCGGGATAAGTAAGGGCAAGGCCTTCAAGCTTTTTAAGTCGTTGGATATAAGCTTCAACCACTTCACGACGAGCACCTGGTCGTGCACCCGAAATAGCATCGCATATTTGTACAATAGGTGATATTAAATTTTCCATTTCAATCTCATCATGGTGAGCACCAATGGCATTACACACATCGGGCTTTTCCTTGAACTTTTCGGCAAGTTTCATACCCAATATTGCATGAGGAAGCTCTGCTTCATTTTCAGCAATTTTTCCAATATCATGTAATAATCCGGCTCGTTTAGCTACTTTTGGATTTAAGCCTAACTCGGAAGCCATTGTTGCACTCAAATTAGCTACCTCTTTGGAGTGAGCTAATAGATTTTGCCCATAGGATGACCTGTATTTCATGCGCCCAACAAGTTTAATAAGTTCGTGGTGCATATTGTGTATACCAAGATCGATAACAGTTCTTTTTCCAACTTCAAGTATTTCTTGATCAACCTCTTTACGTGTTTTTGTGACAATCTCTTCAATTCGTGCCGGATGTATTCTGCCATCGATAACCAATTTCTGTAATGATAATCTAGCTACTTCTCGACGGATAGGATCAAAACCTGAAAGCAATATTGCATCGGGGCTGTCATCAATAATAATTTCAATGCCTGTCATTGCTTCCAATGCTCGTATATTTCTACCTTCACGGCCAATAATTCGTCCCTTAATTTCATCACTTTCAATATTAAATACAGTTACAGTATTCTCAATTGCATGTTCAGCCGCAGTTCGTTGTATAGTTTCGATTACTATTTTTTTAGCTTCACGGTTGGCTGTTAAGGTAGCTTCATCTGCTATTTCACGTATGTGAATCATTGCTTCAGATTCAGCTTCACCTTTAAGTGATTCAATAAGTTGCTCTTTTGCCTGTTCAGCAGAAAATCCACTTACTATTTCAAGTTGTTTTACTTGTTCCCTATGCATCTTATCAACTTCTTCCTGCTTTCTGTCTAGTATAACAAGCTGATTATCAAGATTTATTTTAAGGGCATCAATACTTCTTTGTGTTCGTTTTGCTTCTTCAATTTTTTTAGAAAGTATTGAATCTCGCTGTCTTATCTTATTTTCATTTCTTTGAATAAGATTATTTTTTTCGTTAATAACCTTTTCATGCTCACCTTTAAGCTGAAGAAATTTTTCCTTTGCCTGAAGTATCTTTTCCTTTTTTATAATTTCGGCTTTTTCTCTTGCTTCGTCAAGAATAAGATTACTTTTTTTAAGTAATGATTTCTTCAGGAAAGTACTTGTAATAATACCACCTACAATTAACGAAAGTGCAGTGGTAATAATTAAAATAAATGTATCATCCATAACTTATCAATTTTAAGATATGCAAAACAGAAGATAAAAAAAGGCCCGCAATAATCCGGAGTTATGTAAACTCCATTTTTTAAAACGTCTAGGGCTGCCAGCATTTTCGAACTTCCAGCGTCCTCCCGAAGGAGAATTATCAGCCATGGCTAATAATCAGGCCTGTTCTAAGATCCTTTGAGCTTATCCCTAATTGTTGTAGTGTTGAATTTACAAACTGTGAATTACACGGGCTCTAATATATTTTTAAGAACGTACGATTTTATAGTTCAAGATGCTTTGTTAATACTGCATCAATTTCCATCAGCTTATCTTTCATTTCCTTATCTCTGAAAGATTTTTCATTTTCAATGTGCATTAAGCCTGAAGCATATTGCAATGTAACCATTGCATACAGATCTTGCATATCTTTATATTCAAACGATTTTGAATATTTATTTATTGTATTATTAACATTTTCTGCAGCTTTTCTAACAGTTTCCTCTTCTTCCCTGCTAATTGTCAAGCTGTAAGGTCTTCCTCCTATGTTAACTTTTATATTTAGATCTGTTTTCATTATCAACTTTAAATAGATAATGAACTATTCGCTTAGTACTTCAATACACCTGTCTATCTCCTCTATCAAACTATCAACTTTTTTTCTGCCCTCTTCAACACCAAATTCTATCTCTAATGTATTTGCAAGTGTAAATTTAAATAATTCTTTTTGATTATTGTCTATATTTATATATAATTCTTCAATTTTTTTTGAAGAAACTTCTACTTCTAATTCCAATTTACTATTTTCTTTTTTGAGTAGTTCGTTAGATTCAATTAATTTTCTAACTTTATACTCGATTCCAGTAATTAATATTTTTTCGTTAGCCATTGAAGAAGTTTCAATACTTGTGCAAATTTACAAATAAATGTGGTACTACTGCATCTAATACTGAAATACAAATTAATGAGCTAATTGTCAGGCTATAAAAAATTAAATCAATTTTTATGAATGAGGATTTCTTATATTATTTATGGACATACAAGTTAGTAAAGCATAATCCTACTATTACAACTGGCGAGCAAATTCAAATTATTACACCAGGGATTAGAAATCACGATAGCGGCCCAGATTTTTTTAATGCAATGATAAAAATTGGAGAAACAAGTTGGGCTGGAAATGTCGAAATGCATGTTAACTCATCCGATTGGTTTAAACACAAGCATCAAAACAACCATTCATATGATAATATTATTCTTCATGTTGTTTATAATAATGATAAAATTGTTCGCCGCCTTAATTCTGAGGTTATTCCTACTCTTGAGCTAAAAAATAAATTTGACCCGGTTATTTTTAGTAACTATCAGAATTTTTTGAATTCCCGTAATAGCATCCCATGTCATAATCAAATATACCAGATTAAACTTTTTGAAAGGCTAAGTTGGTTCGACAGGCTAATGTCCGAACGACTTGAACAAAAATCAGACGAAATAATAGAGCTACTTGAACTATCAAAAAATGACCTGATGCAGGTTTTTTATCAAAGATTGGCCAGAAGTTTTGGGTATACATCAAATGCAGACGCTTTTGAACAGCTATCGTCAGCAATACCGCTTAACTTATTAACTAAGCACAAAGATAATCTAATGCAAATAGAATCTTTACTTTATGGGCAATCAGGTTTGCTGCCATCAAGACAATCTGATGATTATACTTCTAATTTAGAGAAAGAATGGGATTTTTTAAGACGTAAATATAGCCTGGTACCTATGGAAGGAAGTCTATGGAAGTTCATGCGAATGCGTCCGGTTAGTTTTCCCACAATTAGAATATCACAGTTTGCCAATCTTATTTATAACTCTGAAGGGTTACTAAATGATATACTGGAAGCTGACAAATTGCAATATGTAATAAGTTTGCTATCAGTAGCAGCTTCGCCATATTGGGATAACCACTATCAATTTGAGAAATTAGCAGTTGGAAAAACAAAAAAACTAGGCTTGTCATCTATTTATATAATTTTGATAAACACAATTATTCCAACTCTATTTGTTTATGGAAAAATGAAAAATGATATTGCTTTACAAGAGAAAGCACTTAGTTGGTTAGTGGAAATAAAACCGGAATCGAATACTATTACTCGTGAATTTAAATTAATGGGTATTACTGCAGAAAACGCTTCACAATCACAAGCACTAATACAGCTCAAAAATAATTATTGTTCTAAAAAACGCTGTCTAAACTGTAGGTTTGGTCATGTGCTATTGAATAGGTAAATAAAAACCTAAACAGACATTTAGTTCTTAATGAGGTTTATTTCAACTGTAGCTATTTTGAAATATTCGCACTCAAACCAGAGGTAAGGCAATATTTCATAATTTTGTAAAAATAAAAACAAAGCATTGAACGAAAATAATAGTCATCAAAACGTAATTACGGCATTTCTTCTATTAGTAGTAGTTATAGTAATTGGTATAGTAGGATATATGCATATTGATGACTTTAGCTTTGTTGATGCTGTTTACATGACAATTATTACTGTTTCAACAGTTGGTTTTGGCGAAGTTCATACTCTTTCTGATGGAGGTAAGCTCTTTACTTCTGTATTAATATTGGCTAGTATTATAGTACTTGGATACGCTATAAGCATGCTTACTCAAAAGCTTATACATTCACAAATGAGTTTTTTTTATTCACGTAATAATAAAAAAAGAAGGTTAAAAAAAATGGAAAAACATGTAATAGTTGTTGGATATGGCAGAAATGGAAAACAAGTAGTTAATGAAATGTTGACTCTTGGGTTAAAACTTATTGTTGTTGATGAAAACCACGAACTGGTTATTAATAATATGGGACTACCTGTGAGATTTATTGAAGGAGATGCAACAGAAGATGAAGTATTAATAAAAGCAGGAATTAAAACAGCACGCGCATTAATTTCAACTCTTCCAAATGATGCCGACAACCTATTTGTTGTATTAACAGCTCGATCACTAAATCCTGAATTAAAGATAATTAGCAGAGCATCCAGCGAAAGCTCCCAGAAGAAATTAAGGATGGCCGGGGTTGACAACGTTGTTATGCCTGAACGTGTTGGAGGTGCACATATGGCAACATTGGTGGCTCAACCCGACATTGTTGAGTTTCTTGATCACTTATCGATTCACAGCAATACACCTACTCAACTTATGGAAATTATGTGCAACGAACTTCCGCCCGACTTAATAAATAAACCAATATGTGAAATAGGAATTAGAAAGAAATCGGGAGCCAATATAATTGGCTTAAAAACAGCAATAGGCGATTTAATAATAAACCCCTCCCCTGACACTAAATTAATACCAAACTCTAAATTATTTGTACTGGGAACCAAGGAACAAATCACTCATATGAAACAAATTATGACTGGAACTGATAATCAAATATAATAGCTAAAAGTTAATCAAACTATAGAATTATCATATCCCCTTTTTATAAAAATACTGATTATGTAAAAATTACTAATTTTGCATTGTATTATTTTATTCATATTATATTATGAAAAAGTCAGTCGTTTTCTTATTAGTAATTGCTCTTTCATACGGATCTTGCAAAGAGATCGATAAACTAACACATTTTTATATAGAAAACACTAGTAATATTACTATTGAGCCGACTCTTTTTATTGATGTACCATTTGATGTTTGGACACCCGAGATACCAACAAATTCAGAAACAGCATTTGAAAACAACGGCACTCGAACAGATTTGATTGAAGAAATTGTTCTAACAGAAATGCAAATGGATATTACTTCGCCTGATTCTCAATCATTTGATTTTCTTAAATCAATAGAAATATTTATTACTGCCGAAGGTATTGAAGAGAAAAAAATTGCATGGTATGATGATATTCCTAGTACGGGTTTAATATCAATTAGCCTTGTAACTACAGACGATGATTTAAAAGATTATATAAAAAAGGATGAATATAAACTGCGTAGCCGAACGGTTACGCGACAGTTAATTTCAGTAAGTATAGATATTGAAATTACAAATAAATTTTTTGTTGATGCAACTATATTTGGCATCTAAATTAATAATTAAAAAAAGACCAATGAATAAGAACATTTTCACTGCATTAGCAGTTTTATTTAGTATAACAGTTTTAATTTGGTCAGGATGTAAAAAGGATGGTCCTAACACAGAACGGTTTATTATTCAGATAGATAGCATAGTTCACCCTGACACTATCAATTTTGGAGCAGATTTAAGTATAAAATTTTATGGCCCCATAGGTCCTGATGGATGTTATGCTTTTGACAAGTTAGTGCCGGAGTTTATTGAAGGTGAGCTAGTAATTGTTAGTTGGGGTATTCACACTTTTGAAGATATTTGCACTCAGTCAGCAGTTTACATGAATGGGCATGAATTATTGGTTAGTGAAGTGCCAGCTGGCGAATTTATTATAAAAGCTGTTCAGCCTAATGGTTCAGCCATAATAGGAAATGTTTTTGTAAAAGAATAATTTGTCTAAATTTATGGATTCTTAGTAAAATTATTAGAATCCTTACTCTTTAGCAAGTAACAAATAGTACGTAACTATGATTCAACATACTGGATGGATTGGAGGCCCTGAGATAATTATCATATTGGTAGTTGTTCTTCTACTATTTGGTGGAAAGAAAATCCCCGAACTTGCGAAGGGGTTAGGAAAGGGCATTCGTGATTTTAAAAAAGCGACTGAAGATAGTAATATCAAAGAAGATATTAAAGATATCGCATCGGAATTTAATGATCTGAAATCAAATGTCGATAAAATTAATCCTAAGAAATCACTAAAATCAGATAATTTCTTAAAGCCTAAGAAAAAGGGCAGCTAATAATGTTAATGATAATTATTTGAAAGACCTGACAACCGGTAAGGAAGGAAAACGAATACTGAACTTTGCTTTACCAATGCTATTTGGTAATATATTTCAGCAACTTTATAATGTTGTTGATGCAATTATTGTTGGTAAAGTACTTGGTGATCAAGCTCTTGCTGCAGTTGGTGCCAATTTCCCCTTTATTTTTGCTCTTATTTCATTTGTAGTAGGAATTGCTATTGGTGCAACTGTAATTATTGCTCAATATTTTGGAGCTAAGCAAATGCAAAATGTAAAGCGAACAATAGATACATTATACATCTTCATGTTTTTTGCTTCTATTGTATTAACAATTGTTGGTATTTGGGCTAGCAAATATATTTTTAAGATAATTGACTTGCCAGCGGATGTTACACCACAGGCAATTGAATATTTTAATATCTATGCACTTGGATTTATCTTCTTTTTTGGCTTTCAGGGAACAAGTGCAATACTACGTGGGTTAGGCGACTCCAAAACACCGGTTTACTTTTTGGTTATCTCAACAATAATGAATATTCTACTGGATTTATTATTTATTATCGTATTTGAATGGGGAATAAAAGGCATCGCCGCAGCTACAGTAATTTCGCAGGCAGGTGCTTTCTTCACTATTATATGGTATCTTAACAAGTTTCATACATTCATGAATTTTTCACCTCTCAAAATGAGGTTTGATAAAAAAATATTTATGAAGAGCATACGCATTGGTTTGCCAACCGGATTCCAGCAAACAGCTGTAGCACTCGGTTTCCTGGCTCTTTATAAAATTGTCAATGTTTTTGGAGTACCTACAATTGCTGCTTACAGTATCGCCATGCGAATTGATTCGTTTGCCGTTATGCCTGCCATGAATTTCTCGGCAGCTATTTCAACATTTGTTGGTCAGAATATAGGAGCAAATAAGTTTGAAAGAATTGGTAGTGGTTTAAAGTCAGCATTGATAATGATTACCGCTATATCTATTACAGTTACTATTACAGCGTTAATTTTTGCAGGCCCTCTTATTGCTTTATTTACTGACAGTTTAGAAGTGATAGAAATCGGAAAACAATATATCTATATCGTTACTCCATTTTATATAGTTTTTTCAATCATGTTTATACTTAATGGTGTTCTTCGGGGGGCTGGCGACACTTTTATCCCAATGATTATAACTATATTGGCTTTGTGGGTAATACGTCTCCCTGCATCATGGTGGTTGTCTGAAGATATTGGGTCTAATGGTATTTGGTGGGGTATTCCTATTGCTTGGGTTTTCGGAGTTATTGCATCCTACTTCTATTATCTTTCCGGAAGGTGGAAGAAGAAAGCTGTTGTTAAGCATAATGGTCATTAGTTATTAGTAATTAGTTATTGGTCATTAGTTATTGGTCATTAGTTATTAGTTATTAGTAATTAGTTATTGGTCATTAGTTATTAGTCAATAAACAATTTAATTATATATTTGTTATCGAAAAAGTAACTGATATGCCAAAAGGATTTTCCATAAAAAAGAGGTTAAATAGTTTTGTTTTTGCCTATAGAGGAATTAGATATGCCATATCTTCTCAACATAACTTTATAATTCACATTTCACTCACAATTATTGCTATTTTTTTAGGAATAATACTACAAATTAGCAATCTGGAATGGATATCAATTATTATAGTTATAGGAATAGTAATGGCTTCCGAAATTATAAATACGTCAATTGAGGAATTGGTAAATTTTATATCGCCTGAAAAAAATACTTTAGCAGGTAGAATTAAGGATCTTGCTGCCGGAGCAGTACTTATATCAGCCATAGCCTCATTTATAGTAGGGGCAATAATTTTTTTACCAAAAATATTTGAATTGTTATGATATTAATAGCGGATAGTGGGTCGACTAAAACAAGTTGGATATTAACAGATGGAAATAAAGTTGTTCAAAACATAGTTACAAGCGGATATAATCCTTATTACTATAAAGATGAGGGATTGTTAAATACAATTAGAAAAGAATTATCACCTCAAATAACTACTTCGAAAATTAGAAATATTTTCTTTTATGGATCGGGATGTTCATCAGAAATAAATTGTAAATCAGTTAAATACGCACTTAGTCAACTTTTTCCTAATTCTGATATTGAAGTAAATCATGATCTTTATGGAGCTGCGATAGCATTATTACATAATAATAAAGGTATTGCCTGCATATTAGGCACAGGTTCAAACTCATGTTACTGGGATGGTTATAATATAATACACAACGTCCCTTCGGTTGGATACCTACTTGGCGATGAAGGAAGTGGAACATACATTGGGATGCTAATTTTGAAAGGAATTTTAGAAGAGAAGGCACCTGCCGAGATAATAAAAAGTTTCTACAATAAGTACAATACAACATTTGAGGATGTACTGGTTAATATTTATAATGAACCTAATCCAAACCGTTTTATTTCTAAAGTTAGTTTGTTTGCCGAAAAAAATATTGATAATGAATGGATAAGAAACACGATAAAAAAGTCATTTATTGATTTCATTGAGAACCAGTTAGTACAGTACGAAAACTATCAAAATTTGAAAGTATCTTTTACAGGGTCAGTTGCTTATTATTATAAAAAAATATTAATGGAAGCCTGCCATGAATATGATATTAGTCCTGGAATAATTCTTAAAGACCCCATTGAAGGTCTTTTTAATTTTCACACTAAAAAAAAGAGTAAGGCATAAAAGATATAATTAACACAAACATCCCAACAAATAAGTGTGATAAATTACTTTTCTTGCGAAACAAAACCTGCTAAAGTCCGTATATATATCTACTTTTGTACTGAAAAGTGTGGGTAGATTATGTCAAAATTAAAAATCAATAGTAAAAATGAGCGGCAGGAAATATTGCGGCAGTATAAACGACTTATTGAAGTTTGGCATACCCGTAAAGACACAGAAGATAAATGGTTGGTTCGTAAAGCTTTTAGATTAGCTGCCGATGCACATAAAGATATGCGCCGTAAATCAGGTGAGCCCTTTATTCTACACCCAATAGCTGTTGCTATAATTGCTGCGAATGAAATAGGATTAGGCAAAACTTCAATAATATCAGCACTATTGCACGATACTGTTGAAGATACTGAAATGACACTTGAAGGAATAAGAGGTATTTTTGGAATAGATGTTGCCAAAATTATTGATGGACTTACTAAAATTGATGAAATATCAGTTACTTCATCAACTGCACAGGCTGAAACCATAAAAAAAATACTTCTTACGCTTTCAGATGACGTAAGAGTAATTCTGATTAAACTTGCCGATCGTCTTCATAATATGCGTACTCTCGATAGCATGCCATTAGCTAAGCAATTACGTGTTGTATCCGAGACACAATATATATACGCACCTCTTGCAAATAGATTAGGTCTTCATAAAATTAAAAGTGAGCTTGAAGAATTATCATTTAAATACTCACAAGAAAAAGTTTATTCTCAAATTGTTAATGAAATTGATAAATCTTCTCAAAAAATTAATCAAATATATGAAGCTCTGGTTAACCCTATATCTGAAGAGTTACAAAAAAACAACTTTAGTTTTGAAATTAAGCTAAATATTAAAACTGCCCATTCCATCTGGCAAAAAATGCAAAAACAGGATGTTTCTTTTAATGATATTTACAACACCTTTTCCATTGATATAATTCTAGATGCAGACCCATTAAATGAAAAACTTGCATGCTGGTCCACTTATTCAATAATAACTGGAATCTACAGGTCGAACAGCAAACGTTTACGCGATTGGATTAGTGCACCGAAAGCAAATGGTTATGAAGCTGTACATGCCACTATAATGAACTCCACCGGCCAATGGGTTGATTTGCATATTAGAAGCAAACGTATGGATGAAATTGCCAATAAAGGATATGCTGCTTATTGGAAATATAAAGAACTTAATAAAATTGACACAAGTATTGATAACTGGTTACAGAAAACCAGATTACTTTTAGAGGATAATAAAGATGATGACACTTTCGGTTTTATTACTGATTTTAAGAAAAATTTATTCTCTGATGAAATTTTTGTATTCACTCCAGCTGGTCAAATGATTAATATGCCCTCGGGTGCTACTGTACTCGACTTCGCTTATACAATACATACCGATTTGGGAAATCAGTGCATAGGAGCAAATATAAATCACCGCTTAGTGCCAATGGGTCATAAGATTAAGTCGGGGGATCAGGTAGAAATAATAACATCAAAAATTCAAGCCCCTATTGACGAGTGGTACAAATATGTTACTACTGCCAGGGCGAAGTTAAGGATTGGGCAAGCAATTAAAAGCTTCAGAAAACAATATAAAAAAATTGGAGAAGAAAAACTGGAAAACTATTTCAAACAGTTAAATATTGAGAAAACTAAACACAATATCTATTTACTTCTTACTCGAAGCAAAATCAAGGGGCACATTGATCTTTATTACTTTATAGCTAAAAACTTACTTGGAATAAAAGACATAAAAGAAATTATGAACCCGAGCGAAAGCAGATTAAGTTGGATTAGAAATTTCAGATTGCCATTTACCAAACCTAGAATTGAGTCTAACTCTGAAACCACAGAAGAAAGTGTAAAACTACCTCAAACAGTTGAAGAAAAAATATATATTTCCGACTTCAATACACTTGAATATTCTGTATCTGAATGTTGCAATCCACTCCCCGGAGATAATGTAATGGGTTTAATTTTCCCCGACGAACCTATTCAAATTCACCTTACTAACTGTGAAGTTGCAATTCGGTTAATGTCGCAATATGGCAAAAATATTGTTAAAGCAAAATGGAAACAAAAAGCAGGTATTACATTTCTTGCAGGCATAAATATTAAAGCCGCAGATAGCATAGGCCTAATTAATGAAATAACTAAACTCATTACCGACGAGTTTAGTATTAATATTAGGACGTTCAATTTAAAAAGCAGTGAAGGATTAGCAAATATGGATATCACAATATATGTTGTCAGCACTCAAGTCCTTAAAAAATTAATGACAAGATTAAAGAAATTGAAATCTATTATTAAAGTAACGAGGCTAGACAAGATATAGCCTGCATTATTTATAAAACCTCTCGCAAAGGCACTAAGTCGCAAAGAATAAGTAAATTAAAAACTTTTTCTTAAAAAGCTCAGTTTTTATATGTCCAAACTAACTTATTCATAGAATTATTCATATCTAACACTTTGCGTGATTAATTTTCAGGGTAGACTTTAATCTCATTTTTCAAAAAACAATATTTATAATTTTATTATTTATATTTAAACTAAATAAATAAAAAATTTAGTAATTTTACGCCAAAATAATTAGGGCATGAAATTAAATAACAAAAAAGATACATATGAATCTGTAAAGAAGCTATTTACAGAACATTTGGAAACAAGAGGACATAGAAAAACGCCTGAACGCTATACCATTCTAAAAGAAATTTACGCCACTGAGGGTCACTTTGATATAGAGACCCTATACATTAGGATGAAGAATAATAAATACAGGGTTAGCCGAGCAACTCTATACAACACTATTGAGCTACTACTTGATTGCAATCTTGTTACTAAACATCAATTTGGGACTAATTGTGCTCAGTTTGAACGATCAATCAAATTTAAGCAACACGACCATTTTGTTTGTACCGACGATGGAAAAGTTCTTGAGTTTTGCGATCCAAGGATACAAGAGATTCAAAAATCTGTAGAAGAATTATTAGGTGTTGATGTTGCTTATCATTCACTAACCTTTTATGGCAAATGCAATACTAAAAAAGAAAGTTAGTAATTATTGAAAACTATTTTCTTTCCTTGCTTTCAATTTCTTAATTTTGTAGAGACATTTAACCCTGTTCATTCAGGGTTTTTTAATGCAACTAATAATTAGTGTTTATCAGTTAAAATAGGAAGATATGAAAATTGATGTACTACTTGGTTTACAATGGGGTGATGAGGGTAAAGGTAAAGTGGTTGATGTATTAACGCCACGGTATGATATAATTGCAAGATTTCAGGGAGGGCCTAATGCAGGTCATACCATCGAATTTGATAATAAAAAATTTGTACTTCATACAATCCCATCAGGCATTTTTAATAAAAACACCATAAATGTAATAGGTAACGGAGTTATAATTGATCCTTTTATCCTTCGCAAAGAAATGAACACACTTGTTGACAGCAAAATAAATGTTATCGACAATCTAATGGTTTCGCGCAAAGCGCATTTGATACTTCCTACTCATAGATTACTTGATGCTGTTTATGAAAAAGCAAAAGGTAAAGACAAAATTGGATCAACACTAAAAGGAATAGGCCCCTGTTATACTGATAAAGTGAGCAGAAACGGAATTAGAGTTGGTGATATTGAACATGTTGATTTTGAACAACGTTACAAAAAAGCAAAAGACAGACACATTAATATTATTGAAAAATACGATCCCGATTATAATAAGATAACTATTGATGGAATAAAATTTAGTGATTATGAGGTTCTATGGCATGAATCACTTAAAGACCTAAAAGCGCTTAAAAAAATTAATAGCGAATATTATTTAAATCAACAACTAAAAAATGGCAAAAAAATTCTTGCAGAAGGAGCTCAAGGCACAATGCTTGACATCGACTTTGGTTCTTATCCATTTGTAACCTCTTCTAACACAACCACTGCAGGAGTATGTATTGGACTTGGTATTGCACCAAAAAATATAGGTAAAGTTTACGGGATTTTTAAAGCTTATTGCACGCGAGTTGGAAGTGGTCCTTTCCCCACTGAGTTATTTGATGATGATGGTGATTCTCTTAGAAAAGTTGGAAATGAATTTGGCTCTACTACTGGTAGGCCACGTAGATGCGGATGGCTTGATTTACCAGCATTGAAATATGCAATTATGTTAAATGGCGTTACTGAATTGATGATGATGAAATCGGATGTAATGAACCCATTTGATGAAATAAAGGTTGCTACCAGATATAAATACCAAGGTCAAATTACAGATGAAATGCCTTTTGATGCTGCCGATGATTTAATCACTCCGGTATATACTCCCCTACCTGGCTGGTCAAGTGATAAAATTGAGAGTTCTAACTATGAAGAATTACCTGGTGAATTGAAAAACTATATTAATTTTATTGAAGAACATGTAGGTGTACCCGTGAAGTTGGTGTCGTTTGGACCTGACAGGAAAGAGACTATTTTTAGGTAAGCAGATTAAAAATAACAATTCACAAACATCAAATTACAAATGATTTTTGAGAATTTACTAATCCCCGATTTTTTGGATTGAACCTGTATTTTCTGCCTCAATAAAGAAAAATATAATTCAATTTATTTATCGGTAATATGAAATCATAATTGGTATAACTGATTTATTTAGTGCTGATAAGAAAACATATTATTTTTATAAGTGGGTTTAAGAAAGCGCAAGAACGAGGCTTGCGAAGTTTTTAAAATTAGGAGTTTACTTTTGTAAATGACTGGTTTTAAGAACAAGCGTAACGAAGTTATTGACGCTTTCTTAAACCCACTATTTGGTACAATAACGTTTTATTACATTATAAGCTTCAGTTATTCCTAATTCACCTGCCTTGCTTAAATCTTTACAAGCAAGCTTATTTTCATTTAGATACAATAACGTTAAAGCCCTATTATAATATGCCTCGCCTAAATCTGGTTGTAACTTAATCGCCATCGAATAATCATCAATTGCTCTTTGATATTTTTTCAAACTCAATTTAACATTAGCTCTGTTATAATACACAAATGGGAAATCAGGGTTAAGCAAAATTACCTTATCAAAATCTTTCAGTACAGTACTATGATCAGGTGGTTTCAAATCAGCATTCTGTTTCTTTGCAAAAGAATTTCTGCTAATTGTAATTGAATTAGTATATCTGTTATCAGAATAAATAAACTCATCCATTTCATATCTTAAAGTACCCCTATTTAATAATGCATAGGAAATTGCAGGATCGTACTCAAGAGCAAAATCATAGGCATTAATGGCTGTTGAATAGTTTTGCACCATACTATTGATAACTCCTTTCATAAAATATGCACCTGCTGTATCACCTGTGATAAGGATAGCGCTATCAATGCGCTGTAATTCGTTAAGTGCCGTTTCTTTTGTTACCGGCCAATCACGTGTAGTAAATACAAATCTGATTCCCAGTTTATTATCAGCGTTAAAAGCACTTATGTTTTCATCAAAATATTCATATTTCTTACTCTCAATATAAACCGAATCGGGTAGATCAAATGCATAAATTAAAAAGAAATTTGATTTTGGAGATATGTCAATACGCTGATATTGAATCCGTCCTTTTTCCATATTTCCATTTACAAAGTCGGCTTCAAACTCAATTATCCTACTAAAGTATGCCGAATCAGCATACCTGCTATAAAGCACACTTGGATCCATATTATCCCCATTAGCCGCAGCAATTATTTCTGTTGCCCTATTATGATCTTCCTGAGCACCCTTCTTATTATTCATTTCTTCTCTAACCACCGATCTATTAATATATGCTCCGGCAAAATCAGGGAATATTTCTATGGCAGTTGAAAAATCATTTTCGGCCTCATAGTATTTTTCCAGTAAATAGTACAAATTAGCTCTATTATAATAGGTATAAACATTATAAGGATTAATGTTTGTAACATGATCATAGGCTTCAATAGCTTCTTTATATCTATTGCTTGATGCATATACAATTGCCAGGTTATAATAGGTTAAGGCATTGTTGGGGTCCAGCTCCAGCACTTTTCTATAATCAGAAATAGTATTAACTGTATCCGTTAACTTCAAGTAAGTTAAAGCTCGTTGAAAATATATATACGGATTATTCTTTTCCAAAGTTAATGCATGGTTATAATCAGCCAATGCCGACTCCATACTATCAACCTCATATTTTATCATCCCCCTTTTTATCCATGCCTCAACATTAAAATAGTCAAGTAGTATAGCTTTATCAATATCTTCAAGTGCTTCTGTATTTTTATCGAGAAAGTGCTTTGCAATACCTCTGTTTAACCAGGCTGATGCAACATTATTTTCAAGGTTTATAGCAGAAGTAAAGTCATCGATAGCTCCTTCAAAATCATGAAGATGCATTTTAGTATCACCTCGCGCAAGAAAAAAGTCGGCATTAAAAGGGTCAATTTCAAGCGCTCTGTTAAAATCTCTAATAGCATGAGCATAATCTTTAAGCCTGTCGTAAGAAATACCTCTATACTGATATGCGCGCGAGTACAAAGGGTGAAATGATATTGTTTTTGCGAAATCATTTACAGCTCCACGGAAATCACCCAAACTAAATTTTGCAATGCCACGCAAAAAATATGCTTCAAAACCATCCTTTTTTGCAGAAACAGCAATATTAAAACTCTTTATAGCATCGAGGTATTTTTCGCGCTGTAGTTCGGTTTGACCTTTTCCAATAAAATGACGGTAGTTTATCTGTGAATTAGAAATTTCAGCAATAAAAACCAGAAAAATAATAATGAAAAAATATTTTTTGCTTAGCATTAACGATTTTTTGCAAATATAAAATTTCCGTAATTCTTCTTATTGTTGAAATTTTAAGTTTATGAACTTTTAACTATTGTTATTTAACGTTTGGCTATATGCATTACATAACGGTGCTTACGAAGCAAAAGCTGAGTTTGCGAAGTTTTGTATTGTATATAGGTGTTGTTATGTGCTTAATTTATTTGTCATAATAATATCTGCAACTATAAATCAATATTTCTTTGTCAAATATCTGATAAACAAGTCTATGTTCTCGGTCGATTCTTCTAGACCAAAAACCTGATAAATCATATTTTAAAGGTTCAGGATTTCCTATACCTTGAAATGGTGTACGCTGAATGTCTTTTATCAATTGATTAATTCTTTTCAGTACTTTTTTATCATCCTTTTGCCAGGATAAATAATCCTCCCAAGAGTTTTTCGAAAAAGTAATTTTCATTATTATTCAATTAAGTCAGGGTTTGAGATTGTTTTGCCGTCTTTCATTTGTTGAATCGATTCATAAAGTCTGTCCGCGTTTGCTTTTGTGCTTAGTAGGTGAACAGTCTCCATAATTGAATTGTATTCCTCTAGTGAAATTACAACAGTTCCTTTTCCTGATTTTCTCTTTATTACTAATGTTTCATGATTATTCTCAACATTGTCAAGGAATCGTTTTAATCCAGTCCTGAATTCTGTAAAATTTGCTGCAATCATGTTTAATCCGCATTAAGTTATTAAATAAGTACAAAATTAAGTACTTTAAATGATAAATACAAATTTTTCACTAAATTTAATTTTCATAGGTACTATGCAGCATAACTTAATAATAACCCTAACTATACCACTACTGCTTCGACAACTTCTTCAAATATGAATAAGTATCTACTTGCGACCTTACCATATCTGACTCATTATTTATACGGTATTTGTTAATTGGCATCTCATTTACCAACCTTGCTTTAACATTGTCATTAAGCTGAATTCGCAACATATCCATAATCTCAGCTTGTAAAGCTTTGTCATATATGGGGCAAGCAACTTCAAATCTATGATCAAAATTACGAACCATCCAATCGGCAGATGCGATATAATAAAGAGGATCTCCCCCATTTGCAAACACCTGAATTCGTGAATGTTCTAGAAATTTATCAATAATACTTATTACGTTAATATTTTCGCTTATACCATTATTCTGTGGCACTAGTACACAAATTCCTCTACAAATTAAATCTATTTTAACCCCTGCCTTTGAAGCCTGGTAAATTTTGTTGACAATCTTTTCATCAACCAGGTTGTTAATTTTTATTATTACCCAGGCATCTTTACCAGCTTTGGCATTACGAATTTCAGCATTCAAAAGTTTAATAAAGATATTCCTCAGCTCATAGGGTGCTACTAGCAAATGTTTAAATTTTGGCGGATTGTAAGGTGATTCAAACATATGAAATAACATATTAACTTCGGCTGCTATTTCCTGGTTTGCAGTTAATAAGCTATCATCAGCATATACCTTTGCTGTTGATTCATTAAAATTACCTGTACTTATATTTGCGTAATACTTATTTTTTCCCTTTTCCTTTCTTCTAATAAGCAACAATTTACTGTGAACCTTAAAGCCCGGTAATGTTTTTATAATTTTAACACCTTCTTCTCGTAATTTCCTTGTCCAATAAATATTAGCCTTTTCATCAAAACGTGCTTGAATTTCAAGAAATACCGTAACATTCTTACCATTTCGAGACGCATTTATCAAAGCATTTATAACATTAGAATCGCGTGCAGCACGATAAAAAGTCATTTTAATAGCTCGTACTTTCGGGTCAATTGATGCTTCACGTAGTAAGTCTACAATATATTGAAACGACTGATATGGAAAATGAAGAAGGATATCTTGCTGACGAATAGTTTTAATAATGCTTCTTTGGGGTTTAAGCAGTGGGTGTGATAATGGTTTGGTTTTAGAATATATTAAATCGCCCGTGCCAATTTTAGGGAACGACATGAAATCTTTAAAATTATGGTACTTACCCCCTCCTCTGAGATTATCAGAAGTTGTAATATTTAGTTTGCGCAATAATCTATTTAGTAATTCCTCAGGAATGTTTTTATCATAAACAAACCTAACAGGAGCTCCTCTTTTGCGTTTCTTGATGCTATCACTCATTTGCTCAATAAAGCTCTTTGAAATATCATTATCAATATCCAATTCGGCATCGCGAGTAAATTTAATTGTATATGAGCTAAAATTATCAAAACCAAAAGGAGCAAAAATTTCATTTAGCGAATAGCGTATAACATCATCAAGCATAATAACATAATTTTTATTGTCGTTTGATGGTAACATTAAAAATCGTGATATAACATTGCTAGGCACCATTACCAAAGCATAATCATCCTCTACTTTTCCTGTAGAATCCTGTAAATGTACTGCAAGGTAAATTGCATTATCTTGAAGTGCATCAGGTGTCTCCAGGCTTCTGAGCATTATTGGAAATAAATTTGGAACTACATCACTGATGAAATATTGTTTGACAAATTCTCCCTGCTTTTTGTTTAAATTCTCATTATCAAGGAAAATTATGTTATGCTTTTTGAGCTCAACCAAAATATTGTTGAAAGTAACATTAAATTTCTTCTCTTGTTCTTCAACAATTTTAAGTATCTCATTTAGAACTTTTTCAGCAGATACTTTCGGTTTGGTACCTTTTCTCTTTTGAATCTGCACCATACGCTTAATGGTGGCAACACGAACTCTAAAATATTCATCACGATTATTTGAAAAAATACCTAAAAATTTTAGCCTTTCAATAACAGGATTATTTTCGTCCATAGCTTCCTGAAGCACACGTTCGTTGAAATACAACCATGAAACCTCCCTGTTAATAAGTCGTTTTTGTTTAGGCATTATTTTAACATTCGTGGATAAATCACAAAGTTAACTTTAAATTTTGCATTTAGTATATTTTCCCACTTATTGGTATTAAATTCAACACATAGAACACCAGATGTAGGTAAATTGTCAATCTCAGGTACTACAAAATCATTAACAAAATCGGTAAGAGTTGGGTTATGCCCAATTAACATAACTGAGCTTATAATATTATCTACTGCAAATAATTCATTGTAAACTTCTTCTAAGCCGGCATGATAGAGTTCTTTACTTTTAGTAATGCTATCAATTTCATAACCAATACCTTCTGCGATTAGCTTAGCCGTTTCAAGCGCTCTTACGGCAGTGCTGGAGATAATAATTTCCGGAATTACATTCTTGCTATTAAGATAATTAACAATCTTTTTTGTCTTTTTTAATCCAATAGGCATTAGTGACCTATCATGATCGCTTAGCGTGAAATTATCCCACGACGATTTTGCATGACGTACAATATAAACAGTTTTTACTCCGGTCATTTCAAAATTGCATTTTCCATTATTATTGAAAATTTGTAGCCGGAACCAAAGTCTTTGTTTAAGGTTATATCACCAATAAAGGTTTCATAGCTACCAACATTAACTAGTTCATTTGTTGTAACCGTTAAGTCATAATTATTCTCTCCATCCCTCAAATGAACCCAATTTCTACCCATAATATTAGGGTTCACCTTTACTACATTTCCACTAATAGTAATTCTTTTTCCGTTGTACTTGCTACTATTAGTAAATAATTCTGAAATAGTAACCAAATCAATATTTTTGTCACTACCTGTATTAACTATGTTACTTTTACTCTGTTCCATTTTCTTTTTAAGAGATTTAGGAACCACCTTTCTACTTATTCCTGATTCATCATCACTAATCACCTGAACAAGAAGCAAATTATCAAACGTCCGTTGTAACTCATTACTATTAAATCCTTTCATTTCCAAACCACTATTATAGTAGAGTATATCTTTTGGCTTTGCATTCATTTTAGATACAGCTATCCATTGTGTTTCACCATCTTCAGACACCAGTAGATATGTATATGATCCGGTTTGTATTACTTCCTCAACTAATACTTTGTGTTTCCATGTATTATTTTCAGCTTTTTTAGTTTTTGAATCTGAACATGAAACGAATATAGAAATAATCAATATTATAATTACACTTTTAATATTCATATCTATGTTTTTATTTATGATAAAACAACCTTCCAGAGTTGCTACAACCTTCCAGGGTCGGTACGACCTGGAAGAGTTGTGATTACTTATTTACAGTTACTTTTGAAAACTGCATAAAACCTTCATTTAGTTTTAGACACTTCCATATCCCGATAGTTATAGGGAGCGCACTCTGGAAGGATTTTACAACTAAAGACTCTTTAATGAGTTTTGTAATATCTACAATTATTTTAGACTCTTTCAGGTCGTGCCGACTCTGGAAAGTCAATACAATTAATAACCGAAAAGAGGAAATCCACTCATCATATCATTCACCCTCTTTTTTACTGACTCAATAACAGACTCACTTTGAATATTAGTAATAACTTCATCAATCAGCTCCACAATGGGTTGCATATGTTCCTCTTTAAGTCCGCGTGTTGTAATAGCAGGGGTTCCTACTCGTAATCCGCTTGTTTGAAATGGTGATCGGCTATCAAACGGTACCATATTTTTATTTATTGTAATATCAGCTTTCACAAGTGTGTTCTCAACTATTTTACCAGTAATATCAGGGAACTTACTACGAAGATCAATCAACATCAGATGATTATCAGTACCACCCGAAATAACCTTATATCCTCTTGATATAAATGCATTTGACATCACTTCAGCATTTTTCTTTACCTGTAATATATACTCAAAATAGCTATCAGTAAGCGCTTCACCAAAAGCAACAGCTTTGGCAGCAATTATATGCTCAAGCGGCCCACCCTGAATACCCGGGAAAACAGCAGAGTTCAACACTGTCGACATCATCTTTGTTATACCCTTTGGGGTTTTTAATCCCCATGGGTTTTCAAAATCCTCACCCATTAGTATCATGCCACCTCTTGGCCCGCGCAAAGTTTTATGAGTTGTAGTTGTAACAATATGGCAATGCTCTATCGGATCGTTAAGAATTCCTTTGGCGATTAGCCCTGCCGGATGAGCTACATCTGCCATTAATATTGCTCCTATTTCGTCTGCAATAACACGCATACGCTCATAATCCCAATCTCGGGAATACGCAGAAGCACCAGCAATTATCATTTTCGGCTTTTCTTTAAGAGCAAGCTCTTCCATTTCATCATAATCAACAGTGCCGGTTTCTTCTTTTACTTTGTAAGCTATCGGATTATATAGTATTCCTGATGAATTAACAAACGACCCGTGTGATAAGTGACCACCATGCGACAAATCAAGCCCCATAAAAGTGTCTCCAGGTTTTAAACATGCTAAAAACACAGCCATATTTGCCTGGGCACCTGAATGTGGTTGTACATTCGCATATTCTGCATCAAAAAGCTCACAAGCTCTATCGATTGCTAACTGTTCACTCTGATCAACAATTTCACAACCACCATAATACCTTTTACCAGGATAGCCTTCTGCATATTTATTAGTCATAACTGAGCCCATGGCTTCAAGCACTTGTTCGCTAACAAAGTTCTCTGATGCAATTAGCTCTACACCATTCATTTGTCGTTCCTTTTCCTGATTTATCAGGTCAAATATTCTCTGATCTCTTTCCATAATTATAGATTGTTATTTACTCATTTTAGGATCAATAATACCAATAGTTTGGTAAAACAAAAATATTAATATTTTTGCTATCACAACAAAATAATATGACAGATTTATAAGTTATATCGTTATGTTTGCAAACTGTTAGAATACGCCCACGCAAGCATTATTTTTCCGGTTTCTTTTATGGCGTCAAAAATATATTACAGTTAAATGATCAATTTCGACAGATTTGAACTAAACAACGGCCTTAAGGTTATTGTTCATCAGGATAAGAGCACACCTATTGTGGCAATGAATATTATTTACAAGGTAGGCTCACGAGATGAAAGTGTTAGGCGTACAGGATTTGCTCATTTATTTGAACACCTTATGTTTGGCGGATCGAAAAATATCCCCAAGTTCGATAAACCATTGGAAGAAGCAGGAGGTGAAAATAATGCATTTACTAACTCCGATTATACAAATTACTATTTAACTATTCCTAAAAATAACCTTGAAATTGCTTTCTGGCTTGAATCAGACAGGATGCTGGATTTGGCGTTCTCAAATCAAAGCCTTGATGTTCAACGGCAAGTTGTTATTGAAGAATTTAAACAAAACTACCTTAACCAACCCCTTGGAGATGTTTACCTTCTTCTAAAACCTCTTGCATATAAAAAGCATCCATATAGGTGGAATACAATTGGTAAAGATATTCACCATATCGAGAGTGCTACAATGAAGCATGTTAGAAGCTTCTACAAAAAATACTATAATCCTAATAATGCAATACTATCTATTGCAGGTGATGTTGAATTTTCAGACATTAAAAAACTCGCAAAAAAGTGGTTTGAGCCAATCCCATCAGGAATAAATATTGAACCCAACTACCCAAAAGAGCCTGAACAAATGTCTAGGAGGAAGAAATCAGTAAAAAGAAATATACCCCTTGATGCATTATACATGGCCTGGCATATGCCTAATAGGACTGACATTGGATTCTATCATTGTGATTTGATATCTGATATACTTTCAAACGGAAATTCATCACGCTTATACAGAAAACTGGTAAAAGATAAAGGTATGTTTTCTGAAATTAATGCTTTTGTAACAGGCGACCTTGATGAAGGATTATTTATCGTTTCTGGTAAAGTGTTGAATCATATTACGATGACTAAAGCAATAGCTGCTATTGAAAGTGAATTAGATTTGATTTCCACAGAAATTGTTGACCCTATAGAATTTGAAAAAGTAAAGAATAAATTAGAAGCCAATATGATATATTCCAGTTCATCGGTACTAACTAAAGCTATGAATCTGGGTTTTTATGAATTGTTAGGCGATGCCAACAAGTGGAATAATGAACTTGAAATATACAGAAGTATAAGCCGTGAAGAAATGCGAGATACTGCCAAGAGAATTTTCCAAAAAAAGAATCAAAATATATTGATATATAATAAACAAAGCTAATAAAGTAAATGGCTATTAACATACATCCCAACAGGACTAGAATGCCTCAAACAGGTGAGCAAATTGAATTAAAACTCACTGAGCCCGAGTGTGTAATTCTTGATAACGGGATTAAAACATACATCATTAATGAGGGGCAGGAGGAGTTTTCAAGACTCGATTTTGTTTTTAACGCAGGATCATCTTTACAAGCTAAAAACCTGATTGCAGGAAGTACAATTCAGCTATTGATTGATGGAACAAAAAACCTGTCATCGGAAGAAATTGCTAAAAAACTCGACTATCATGGTGCAATAGTTGATACTACTTTATCAAAAGATAATGCAGGGCTTACTTTGTATTCACTAAATAAACATCTCCCTGAACTATTACCTCTAATAAGTGATATGATAGTTAACCCGTCATTTCCTAAAGATGAATTATCCAATTATTTACAGAGAAAGAAACATCAGTTTTTATTGAATAATGATAAAGTCAGATACAAAGCCATGCTTGAATTTAACAAACTGGTTTTTGGGTCAAACAGTGCTTACGGAAGGGTTGTTGAACTATCAGATTATGACAACTTGGTAAGAAATGACTTGTTGGATTTTCTCAATTATTATTACACTCCACAAAATACCTATATAATTATTAGCGGAAAAATTGATAAGAAAACCATTTCTTTATTAAACAAGTATTTTGGAAATAATAGTAAAGGTGATACTGTTATTCCTGATTCAAATTTGAATATTGTTAATAAGGTTGAGGGATTAAATAAGTTTGTAAAAAAGGAAGGCACACTTCAATCGGCAATACGCATTGGAAAACCAATAATTAACAAACAACATCCTGATTATAACAGCCTGATTGTTTTGAACACTGTTCTTGGAGGGTATTTTGGATCGAGATTAATGTCGAATTTACGCGAGAATAAAGGTTATACATATGGAATTAGCTCCTACATGATTAATTATAAACATGCCGGTTTTTTTAGTATTGCTACTGAAGTTAATGCGCAACACTCAAATGCTGCATTAGAAGAAATAAAAAATGAGCTGACCAAACTTTGTAATGAAAACATCAGTAGTCAGGAATTAAACCTGGTAAAAAACTACATTTACGGAACATATTTAAGAAGTTTTGATGGCCCTATGGCTCTTGCTGAACGATATAGAGCAGCAAAGGATTTGAATTTAGATTTTGAGTATTACACACAAAGTTTGAATAAAATGATGAAACAAACTTCACA
>Ga0222696_1000070_pt1 | contig 76058 bp, 89 predicted proteins | sample AntAcemetage1400_FD_179817 | JGI IMG/M metagenome (GOLD analysis project Ga0222696, IMG submission 179817) | Saline water microbial communities from Ace Lake, Antarctica - #1400 | ecosystem: Environmental > Aquatic > Non-marine Saline and Alkaline > Saline | place: Antarctica: Ace Lake... | reverse complement strand
ATATATAAAAAAAAAAAAAAAAAAAAAAAATTAAAAAAAAAAAAAAAAAAAAAAAAAAAAAAGGGGGGGGGGGGGGGGGAAGTAATTTAGAAACACATATTAGATAACAATGTGGACAAGAGATTAAAAGCTATTGTTGTTGTCGATATGTTGGATTATAATAGAAAAATGAGGTATTTGTATACACCATGAGAGCTAACATACTACTATTCATAGCAGCAGCAATTTGGGGATTCGGCTTTGTTGCACAACGAGCAGGAATGGAATATGTGGGACCTTTCACCTTTAACGCAGTACGTTTTGCACTTGGAGCAATTACCCTGATACCACTCCTTATCTTGAAGAATAAATCCTTTAGTTGGAAGGAAAATATACAGTCCCAATCAAATAAAAATGTTCTTATCTATGGCAGTATCGCAGCGGGATTTTCACTTTTTGCAGCAACTTCTCTCCAGCAGAACGGTATCGTTTTCACAACAGCAGGAAAAGCGGGATTCATCACAGGGTTGTATGTTATCATTGTTCCATTGCTCGGATTGGCATGGAAGGAGAAAACCCATTTTGGAACATGGATAGGTGCATTATTAGCGGTTTTTGGACTTTACTTGATCTCAATGAATCAAGCCATGAAGGTCTTACTTGGTGATTCCCTGGTTCTTGGAGGTGCTTTTTTCTGGGCTGTTCATGTCCATGTTATCGGTCGTTTCTCTACAAAAATCCACCCGATAAAATTAGCTTTTATTCAATTTTCTTTCGCATCGATTATGAGTTTGATCTGTGCATTGATGTTCGAAACAATTATTATGACTTCTATCCTTGAAGCATGGAAATCAATTGTATTCGCGGGAGTATTTTCTGTTGGCATTGCATTCACTTTGCAGATCATTGCCCAGCAGGAAGCGCATTCAGCCCACGCTGCGTTGATCCTCAGTCTGGAATCTGTTTTTGCAGTAATAGGTGGTTGGCTGATTCTGCATGAAGGATTATCTATTCGAGGAATTATCGGATGTGCGTTAATGTTGACAGGAATGCTGCTTTCAAGAAGTAAAAAGATTGCAATACAAAAAGCAAAAATTCCTGAAAGGTAATAAATGAGTTTACTCACCAATAAAGAACGCAACGAACTTTTTCCGATCTTCAAAACCTGTATTTATTTGAATACTGCATCTACTGGAGTGATACCGGAAACAGCAATCGCAGAGCAGGATCGATTCATGAATTTCTATCGTGGAGAAACTTTACAATCACAACCAGAATCTTTCGAAGTGATCGAGCAGATCAGAGAAAAACTAAGTAAAATACTGGGTGCACCTGCTGAAGATATTGCGCTTATCAACAACACATCCTACGGCATCAATATGACTGCATGGGGCATAGACTTTCATGAAGGCGATAAAGTGCTACTCCCTGCAAAAGAGTTCCCTGCAAATTTTTATCCATGGAAAGTCCATGAATTCCGCGGAGCTGAAATTGTTATAAATGATACATCTGATGAAATATTCTTCGATCGATCTGATGCAAAGGTGATCGCTCCTTCCTGGGTAAGATTTTATGATGGATTCCGATTTGACCTGAAACAATGTGCAGAAATAGCGAAAAAGAATAATGCCTTACTCTGCGTTGATGGTATTCAGGGAGCAGGTGTACTCTATCCCGAACTTGAAAAATCGGGTGTGGATACATTCTCCACCGGCGGACAGAAATGGCTTCTTTCACCTTATGGAACGGGTGCTCTCTATGTAAGAAGGAATGCTCCGATCCTATCTCTTTTTCAGGGATGGCTACAGAGATTTCTTGATACAAAAGATTTCTCAAATGTTGGAAAATATGACATTCCAGAACCGGTTGATGCAACTCGATTCGAGATTGGCAGCCTGACGTACCAGGCGCTTTTTGCCATGAACAAATCGCTGGAACTTATTAATGATCTGGGTATTCAAAATATCGAAAAACATGCCCTTAAGCTTACTAATTATTTTGCAGATGAATGTAAACACCTGGGATTTGAAGTTGTAAGTCCAGGCGGTAAGAGAAGATCCACGATTGTATCAGTTCATTTTCAGGATAGCAAAAAAGTCTATGAAGCGTTACTTAGTAAAAAAGTACTATGCTCACTACGAGAAGGAAATATCCGTTTCTCATTCCATCTCTACAATAACGATGACGATGTAGAAAAAACCTTGCATTATATTAGGGAATCTGCAGATTTCTGAAAAAATATATATTGGAGGAACAATGAAGGTCGTTGCCTTTAATGGAAGTTCTCATAAAGAGGGTATTTGAACTATGTAGAATCTCGATAAAAATATAGCGTTGCTCCTCAAGAAAATCAATGAAGAATAGGAACATAAATAATGAAAAATATAGAAAAATTCAAAGAAATTGATTTTGATAAACCATCATTTCTCTTCAAATTGAGTGATTCTCTTGTATATCTCTTTGGAGGTGCAGGTTTCTACAATAAATATATTGAATCCATCCCCCTCACAGGTTCAGAGAATATACTCGATTTTGGAAGCGGTGGCGGCATCGCATCAAAGATATTGATCAGAAGACTACCCGAAGGTCATCTCACATGTCTGGAGCCGTCAACCTGCTGGATAAAAAGATTAAAGAAAAGGTTGGGCAAATTCAATAATGTTGCATTTATAAATAAGTATATTGAAGAGGCAGATCTTGCTGATAACACATTTGATATTGTTCTCATTCATCACGTTTTGCACGATATTCATCCGGGAAAACGACCCCAAGCTGTAAGGCAGCTCTCCCGAATTCTCAAACCTGATGGGCACATCTATATTCGAGAACCAATTAAGAAATTTCATGGAATGCCCTATGAAGAGATCAGAGAATTATTCAAGGATGTTGACAGGAATGAAATTGATTTTTCAATAAAACCAAATAAAGAATATTCTGGAATATATTCTTAAAAAAATACAAGGATGTAACGATGAAAAAAACGTATGTAATTATAACAGCGATTGTACTTATCGCTCTGGCTTTTTCTTTCTGCTCGAAATCGAGTGGTCCCACTCCCGATTTTAAATATCTTGGTAACTGGCTTGGTCTCACTCAATATACCGATACTATTGCTGTTACAATTAGCAATGTAAGTAACAAAGAGAAGATTACCACGATCCAATTATACTATCCAAATATTGATGGCACTCCGGGATATCAAGAGATAATATATACTGATTCGGATGGAATCGCTGAAGTTACCAACGATGCTTTTGATTTTACAAAACCAGGTGCTGAACCAGGATCACAGGTGAATATAAAGGGAACTTTCCAAAGTGTTACCCAGCTTGCAGGAATCTTTATGGCTTATACTGCAACTGATACAGTGCAGGGAACCTATACGGCAACGAAGCAATAACCTACTATGCCGGGATTAAATCAAGATAAATTGAATCCGCTAACGGATTTGAGCCATCGATGGCTCACGCTAAACAGGATCGCTGCACTCACAGACGGCATCTTTGCCATCGTTATGACTCTTCTGGTGCTCACCCTCGACCTGCCTGAAAAGGTCGAGCTCCTGAACCAGGCAGAGATAAAAGTGTTTCTCAACACCCAGTGGCATGTGCTCTACATATATATGTTAAGCTTCCTGATCCTTGCTAAATTCTGGACAGCACATCATTCCCAATTTTCTCATCTAAGAGCGACCAATCCCACACACTTATGGCTAAATATCATATTTCTGATGTTCAGTGCCTTACTTCCTTTTACGGCTGACCTGGCTGGTGAATTACCAAATTATTGGCTCAGCCAATTTCCCTTTCATCTGAATATGTTCCTCATTAGTATTACCTATCTTATGTGCTGGCAATATGCAACGGCGGACCGACGTTTATTAAAAGATGACACCTCGGAAAACTTAGTCAGATATATTAGTCTTAAAACATGGGTAACTCCCTTTGTTGCAATTTTATGTATGCTTACAGCTTTTATCGTTCCTGCCTATTCCTCAGTTCCGTATTTGCTGATTCCCATAATTCATAAATTTATCCGATTTAGATTTAAGAACAAATTATGAAGTAAAAAATCCCGGAGGTGCAGCTAATGAAACCTCAGTTATTTGCACTTGTAACTGCAATCGCATGGGGAGTTGGCGGATACTTTGAGAAAAAGGGACTTCACATGGGAAATCTCGCACCGCAAATGGGAATTACCATTCGCACTTTTGTGGCACTTATAATTCTTGGTATTGTGAGTATTCCTTATTGGAAGACTATCCCGCAAGCCGGCACAAAGGCACTGGCATATATGATAGTTGGCGGTGGCATCGTAGCCGGATCTGTCGGAATGCTCTGTTTCTATCATGCCCTCAAGGGCGGGAATCTCGATCAGGTGATGCCTATCGCTTTTACCTCACCACTATTTGGGGCATTGATGGGTGTCATTTTTGCAGGGGAGCCGTTGACTTTAAAAACAGGAGTTGGGATCATTCTCACTATAAGCGGGATCGTGGTGTTGACAATCTAAATGAATATTATGAACCACGAAATACCCGAAAGACACAAAAAATTATTTTCAAAGAAAAAATTACATGCTCAAGGGAGCAATTTTTGAAATATATAGAAAAATGGATTCAGATTTTTAATAGAACTATATTATGAACCACACATCTTCACTTCGCTTCAATCTTCATTTCATTACACCTCGACATGACGCCGCTGAAAACGGAATACGAAAATTTAAAATGAAGCTTTATAAAATAATTTCCTTAAAGTCCATTTTCGTGTATTTTAGTGATTTTCGTGGTTGATTGCTTTTTAGAGTGAACTCAAATATGGATAAAAATAGACTTAAAAAGTTCATTACTTATTTTCTCATAATTACAATTTTTTTTGTTGTTTTATCAGTGGTTTTTTCCTTTCATGCGATCTATACAGGGGTAAAAAATATATGTGTTGAAGCCAAACGGGAATTTGGACAGGATTGCGTACAGTCCCTGATGTTGTATATACGATCAGATGATCATAATCGGAAAGATAAGAGACATGCCGTATGGGCGTTGGGGCAGCTCGCAGATAAAGATGCGATATCTTTTTTGGAAGATTTACAGAAAGAATATGGTTGTCAGGAAGATCCGAAAAAATCAAAGATCTGCTATGAAATATATAAAGCCATCAAAGGGTGCACATGCGGGAATGTAACCAGTTGGATGTACAAAAATAAAGAAAACTGGTAAGGGGTTTTCATGGAAAAAAGGAAATTCGCATTTTTCATTCTTTTATTCCTTTTCATATTCATTTCATTTAGAGCATATACATGCTCCATTTTTCAGGTAACTGACAAAGCCGACAATGTTCGCTGCGGAAGGAATTTTGATTGGAACAAGGATGGGGGAAGGATATGGTTTATTCCTGCCCAAGCTGAAGATCATGGATTTCTTGTAATCGAACAGGAGGGATTTGGCTATCCCTATGAAGGCATGAATGATCAGGGGCTTTTTATTGCAATCGCTGCTGTTCCCAAAACGAAAACTCCTTTTTCCATTTTGAAACAGATTCGTATAAGCTGTGAGATGGTAAGCATTGTACTAAGAGAAGCCGGTACTGTGGAACAGGCGATCCCTCTTTTTCATAAATATTCTATAATTTTCGGCACTCATCTTGGATACCCGCTTATCCATTATTTGATCGTTGATAAAGAAGGTAATTCTGCGATTGTCGAGCTCGTAAACAGTAAAGTTGTAGTTACTATAAATGAAAAAAACTATCAGATTATGACCAATTTTTATGTAAGTGCTCCGGAAATTACATTTGGTGGCAAAAATCCCAGACAAAGATATACGATTTTAGATGAAACCCTTTCTCGGGAAAAGCCATCGCAGGAACTGGTCTGGTACCTATTGCAGGAAGTATCGCAAACAAGCACGATTTGGTCAAATGTCTATGATCTAAACAAGCAACTGGTCTATATATCCTATAAAGACGAAAGCGTCGTTGCGTTCAGTCTGAAAGATCAGCTCTACACGGGTGCTCATGGATATTACCTCTCAAATTTGGATGCTGCAGAATCAATTGATTACCTTCCCGTAACACAAAATTTACTGTTCCGTCCTGAAGCAGGATATGGACTCATTGGGAACGATGGAATATTCCATGCGGGATTTCGTTTGTTGCTCAACTCCGGCGAGGATCAAAGATATGGTTTGGATGTAACTTATTTCCAGAATAAGGATGATAAATTCGTTACAATCGGCATAGTTCTTGAGCAAGTATTATTTGGCTGGTTGAATTCATCAATTGGCACGATCGGGTATTTAGATTATGGGGAAGATAACGATAAGCTGTTCGGAATTACCTCCAATCTTGGGTGGGAGCCGGATAATCACATTCCCATCAAACCCTTTGTAACGTGGAGGAATGATATTATTTTTGGGAAAAAGATAGAAAATGTGAATTCTCTGAGCATTGGGTTTGACATTACTTTCTAATACAATATTTTGTAGTGGCTGAATATGTTCAGCCCTTTTTTATTTATTATGAAACCTTGCGAATGGTCGAAGCGCAGCGTAGACCTTTGCAATGGTTGAAACCAATTAAGACCGTACAATTGCGACCTGTCACGTCGTAGAACAGAAAGCATTCGGGGCGAAGTCGGAAGGATACCTTCGTCACCCATTCGCAATGTTTTAAAATTTATTTGGATGAGATAATTCCTAATTCGAGTTCAGAGAAACCTGCGACGCTGGACTTGAAACGAAATTGCTTCGCATTCTGAACTCCACTCCGAATAACCCGGTGAAATAAAAAAGAAATTTCACAGGTAAAAATTCAGCGTGAAGTCAAGTTTGTAGTATTTAATCTTTATTTTACAGCTACAACTTTGCGCATGATCGGAACTTACGCAAAGATCCTGTCTATTTATGTATGATGTAGAATTTCAATAGGCATTTATAGTTTACTTGACAATGTTATTGCCTCAGAATGAATAATTTTATTAAATCAGAAGGAGTATTCAATGAAAAAGATAGTATTACTTATTATTGTCATTTCGCTATTTATTTTCTCTTGTTGTGCAAAATCAACAAAACCAACAGATGCTGATATTGTTGAAGCAATAGAAACTATTAGGGATTCCCTCGAAATTCAACTTGGGCACATTGTGCAGAGTATCAGTGTGTATATCCAAACTTCAGATGATGTATATTTTGCTACTACCACCCTTCATGAAAGAGATGAAATAACACCCGAAACCTATTTCCGTTTTGCAAGCAACACAAAGAATTTTACTGCTACAGCAATATTGAATATGCTTGAAGACGGTTGGCTTGATATCTATGACACTATAATTGACACAATTCCGGGAACTGACATTCCATATGTGCCCACAACTCCAGCTTGGGATATTCCATATAAAAATGAAATAACGATCGAACAACTCCTTCAGCACAGCGCTGGTGTTTATGATGTGGATAATGATCCTGTGCCTAATTGTGGAGGAAATTCTTATGTGCATTTTATATTTAGCGCTGATCCAACCCATCAGTTTACTTCTGAAGAATTAGTAAATCAGGTCACTATTAATGATCTGTATTATTTTACACCGGGAACGGATCATCATTACAGCAATACCGGCTATACAATTTTGAGTGAGATCATTGCAAGAGTGTACTCGGCGCAAGCAAATGGTGATAAAACATTTGCAGATTATCTTTATGATTATGTGACCGGATCCAATTCGGCTATCCCTGTTGATGTTCACTTTCCCGACGAAGCAACTGACGTAGCTTTGCCTGACCCCCATGTCTGCGGTTTGTTGTACGAAACGAATGGAGATACGATCTTATTCGATGAAACAAATATGAGTTCTCATGTGGCTGAAGGTAATGGCTATAGCAATTTCGAAGAGCTCAATACATATATCAGAACATTAATGACCGAACAGAATGTGCTGGAGACAGAAACAGTAACTCTTATGCAAACAGATGTTTCACCGGGTAATCCGGGATATGGTTTGGGGTGCACACATACAACAAATATCGGCTATGGTCACAATGGCTGTATCAGAGGGTATTTCACTATAATGGCTTATGATCCTGATCATGATCTTTCAATGATCGTGTTGATGCCCACTGTTGATATGACTACAGAAGCAATTTTTTACACAAGTTTTATGGGTATGTACGATGCTGCATGGAAAGCACGAGAAGTTCTGGGCTATCCCGGAAAACCATAATATAGAACTTAAAATTACTACAGACAATTTGGAGAAGCTTTTGCTTCTCCTTTTTTTCTGATATAAAAATTGTGAAAAACAGAAATTTCAGCATATAATTCTTTACATTAATTTAGAAATTATTTGTGAAATGTAATCGAAAGCGAGGTTTAATGAATAAGAAAATAATTTTTATTATGATAATTTTTATTGTATTTGTTTCCAATTTTGCACATACTGAATCACTTTTTTCAGACGGTTTTATTTCGGGTGTTTTTGGTGGTCCGCTTATAAAGTACACAAAGCTCAATAATGAAGATGCGCTCATCTTAGGTGCACGAGGTGGTTGGGCGTTCAACAGCATGATAACTGTCGGTATTGGAGCATACGGACTGATGAATGATATACCCATTAATGCAGCTCAATCTGATACAAATTTTATTAACCTCGGTTACGGGGGGATCATTGTAGAATATGTAGGTATGTCCGATAATATGCTCCATTGGCAGGTTGGTGGACTGATCGGCACGGGAGCAGTAAGTACTCGAAATGGCAATAATACAGGCAGGAATGATATCATTTTTATACTTGAACCCGGGGCTGATGCTGTGCTGAATATTACTTCTACTATACGGTTTGCTGCCGGACTCAGCTATAGATTTGTGTCTGGAGTTGATCCGGATAACTTCAATGAATATCTAAAAAATAGCGATCTTTCCAATCTCACTGCGAGTTTGACCTTACTTTTTGGGAGTTTTTAAACCAAGTGTTCTCCATAAGCAAAAGACCACAAATATTTGTGGGCTTTTTTTGTATGGTCATTAAACATGACTTACAAACATTGTCACCTTTAGCTTGCATGTCAAGGCGGAGCGTAGACTGATCGAAGGGTCTAATATTTTAGTACAATTCTTCATTTTCTCCTTGATGAGAAAACGAAGCAAAAGAGTCGCCTGCTGATCAAGAAAATACTAAAATTTCATTCGTAAAGCTAAAAGAAAACAACTCGCTTTGCTCAAACAGTTTTTCTTTTTTAACGCTTTATTCACAAAATTTCTTCACGTATTTTCTTAATATGCGGGAAGAAGAAAATTTTCCCCCTAAAAAGAGGGGAAATTACGATTTATCGTGATGGGGTGTGTTACATTTATTGTTAGACCACAACTTCAGGATTGAAACCAGTACGAGAAAATATTTATTTTAACAGTTTTATAATCATTGTATAGAGACTCAACTTACTCTAAATAGTAACAATTATATTATCTTGTCACAAGTCGAAGCGCTTGTGACAAGTAATTGGGCAAGGTTACTTATTTACGTTCCGTGATTTTGCGTAATCTTTTTGCAGGTTTTCTACTAATTTGTTCGCAGCATACTCCGCCATGTGGGTAAATCCGGTTTTCATCTGGTCAGCTGTTAACTGAGAAAGTTGTACTGCAGTGAGCACATTCCCCACAGAAGTACTTCCGGTGAGGAAGAAGGATGAAGACACAGGTCGTGAATCTGAAACATCAGTTTTCCAGATGAGCGTTGAAGTATGATTATCATATATTTTAAGCGTAACATCCATGTTGAAATTAACTGACGATGACCACGAATTCGCACCAATACCATAGCTGTTTATCGTGATACTGAAAAGGAAATCTGCGGTATGCGTATCATTGATTGGATTGTAATGAAGAATGTTTGAACCTTGCTGAAGAGTTTGTGTTTTAATTATCTCGGAAACATTCACATTCTTCATGGCACTGTCTAATTTTGCCTGGGTTTTGCCAGCTTCAATACTATTGATGACCGTTGTTCCGATGTTCACAAGTGTATTGAAAAGTTGCTCGGAACTCGATTTTTTATCAGAACCGGATGAGATTGAAAAGTAGCTGTTTGTCGTGACATTGCCCCAGGGTGTAGAGGTAACGGTCGCCGCCACTGTTTTGTTATTAAAGGTATAGGGAATGAGTTTTTTGTACGCTGTGCTGCATGCGAAGAGACTAATTAGAACGAGAACAGCAACAACAAGGCGAATTGATTTTTTTACATTTTTATTCATGTGTGCTCCTATTTTTTTTAGCGGATTTATTGGAAATATGACAATTATAATGTCAATTTTTTTAGAGAATTTTCATAAACTTCAAGATCACTTTCCGAAAAAAGCACAAAACGGATCTCATCAAAGAATGCGTGCCGTTCGATATACTCGATAACAGTTGTAAGTGCGATCTTACTCGCCTTGTCAATGGGATACCCATAAATACCAGTGCTAATAGAGGGGAAGGAAATACTTTTGATATTTTCTTTCTGTGCGAGGGTGAGCACGTTTTTGTAACAGTTTCTTAATACATCCGACTCTTTATTCTTTCCGCCTCTCCAGACTGGTCCAACTGTCTGGATCACATATTCAGATGACATTTTTCCAGCGGTAGTGATAACCGCATTGCCCGGTGGGAGTGTACCCTTTTCTTTCCTGATTTTTTTACATTCTTCCAGAATTTCCGCACCGCCTGCTCTATGTATCGCACCATCAACTCCGCCACCTCCCATCAGAGAGGAATTTGCAGCATTCACGATTGCTATTGTGTCCTGTGTGGTAATATCACCTTGTACTAAGGAAAACATAGTGTTGTCGATTTTGATATGCATATTATGTATTCCTTGTATCAGCAAGTCCGAGGACTTTTTGAACCAGTTTCTCAATACCGAGCGAAATATACGAAATGCTCGGACCAGTCATATATGCAGGTGCGGTGACAATTTTTGTTGTTTCATCTAACACAATATCATCAACAGGGCAGTCGATATGCCGAGCGCCAAAAGCTTCAATTTTTTGTGCAGTACCATAGTCATTTCCAATTGTTAATTTTGGGTGCTCATATCCGAAGATTTTCGCAGCAATTATTGGTGCGATACATATGAAACCCATTGGCTTTGATTGAGCGCGCATCGCTTTTAGCAGCTTATCCAGATGAGGATCAACTTCCATTTCCATGCCCTTAACTGCAAAGTTACAGAGATTTTTCATAGCTCCTGAACCGCCGGGAAGTATAATACCATCCAGATCACCTGCACTGATATTTTTGATTGGGCTTATATCTCCGCGTGCAATTCGTGCAGACTCGATGAGCGTATTTCTTGTTTCTCCAGGAACCGGTTTGTTCGTCAGATGATCTACCACATCCATCTGCCCGGTGTCCGGAGCCATCATTACAATACCTGCATGAGCTCTATCCAGATGGAGAAGTGTCAACACTGCCTCATGTATTTCCGACCCGTCCTTCCAGCCCGATCCACTTAATACCACTCCGATATTTAGATTACTTGCATTTTGCATTATTCCTCCAAGTATAAATACTTTTAGCCACGAAAGGCACAAAAAAACACGAAAATGTTGTTCAAGATAAATATTTTATAAAATCTCCATTTAATAATTTCGTGAATTTCGTGGTTCATGATTTAATTTATTTTTAGAATATTTTCGATTTTTTGTTTCATTCTTTGATAATGCATGCCCTTCCAATAAATTTTGTCACAGGGTTCACACATAGTGAAGGTGTCATGTCCTTCCCGTACTTTTTTTGGAAGCCGATGCTCGATCTGAGCTTTTTCAACCGGGTGTAGTATTGAGTTGCATTCGAGACATCGCGAGAAGAGTAAAATATGCTCTTTCATCTTGAACTGAAGCACCAATTCTTCGAGTTGAGAGTCGAGGTCATCAGCATAGACAAAGTAGCCGAATTTTAATTCATTCCGCTTCAGAATACTATGATCTTTTGTAATAAGTATCCGATTTTCGTGATTTGCCTTTTCCACAAACTCATGACCGGATAGATTCTTATTATATGCAGTATCAATACCAAGCATTCTCAGATAACGAGCAAGCTTCCCAAGATGTTGGTCAACAATAAAGCGTATTGCTTCTGGAATTGGATGATATATTTTGCTTAAGGAATGTACATCAAAATTATGAAAAAATGGATATACACTGATCCTGTCATTATGATGAACAATATAAGAGAAATCTTTCTGCTCCCCGTTTACCATTATCATCTGAACTTGAGTGTGAGGGATATTGAAGGATTCGATAAGGTCTTTCACTGAGGTTTGCACCGGGATTGTGTGAGTAAATTGTACTTTTCTTTTTTCTATTGGAAGAAATTCATTCAACTCTTCATAGCATCGAAGGTGAATGGTTCTCATTTTATGTTTCCTTTTATTTTGAAGTTGGTCGATATACTAAACATAAAAAATATGAATTTCCAATATCCAACACGGAATATCCAATATCCATTTATCTCGGCGTGTCAAAGCTAAGATGGAAATATTTTTGTTTCTATCGCTCATTTTTCTTTTTCGCCGTATTAATGCTTTTAAAAAGTATTGAGATCAACTCATTTGTTACCCATAAAAGAGGCGACAATTTGGGGAAGGTGATGTAACGCTTTTTAGTATTTGATAAGAGATGTGCTTACCTGATTTTGTATCAAGTAGTTGTTCGGCAACTTTAATAATTCTAACAGCATAATCAATAAGACGTTCCTGCAAATCGAACTTCTTCTGATTATTTTCTCTATTCTTTTCTTTCTCACTCATTTATTTTCTTACTTCATACTTGGATATTCCGTGTTGGATATTGGATATTATTTTTAACTTACCCACTTGATTCTTCAAAGGGTCAATTTTATTCTCTTACTACTTTTGAGTCTCTTTTCGATAGAATGATTATAGTATTGAGCACAACCGTAAGCAACATCACATAAAGTAGCGCATGAACTATATCCTGGTTTAGGTGCGACCAATTAAAGAGCAGCATAGTTATCATAACCAAAAATAGCCAGAAAACAGGGAAAAAACCAAGCCTCTTGATGAGCAGACCGATAAATATTGCAGGGACGAACCAAATTGCTAGTTCAAGAGATAAAAATGGAACGAGGATACCGATAATGGGTGCACCTCCACGTCCTCCGTAAAAATGGTTATACAGAGGGAAACAATGCCCGATGATCACAAAGGAGGCAGCAATGATTATGTGAGGAGTTTGCATTTTAAGAAGAAATCCAATGCATATTAGAAACAGTCCCTTTAAGCCGTCCAGCACTGCAACAATACAGCCCCAGCCCTTGCCGACGTTCTTGAAAACATTATAGGCGCCGGCATTTTTAAAATCGATATTGCGGATATCTCTGCCTGTGACAAACTTGGTGATGGTCACACTGAAGGAAAGTGAGCCGATCAAATAACCGGCAACTGAAAGAATGATAAGCTTTAAAATCTCAGAATTCATACATAGTCCTACATTGCCTCTAATCTTTATCGATCCTGAGATCCTTCAATTTTCGCGAAAGATTGGGTTGCTGAAGACCGATACTTTCAGCCGTAAGACTTATGTTCCAATTATATTTGTCAAGCTGTTCTTTCAAATAATCTATTTCAAATTGTTTTTTTGCGTCGGTAAAATTGGAAATGCTGAACAAATGTTCTTCCTCTTTTTTCTTTGCGGGAAACATTTTTATATGCGGAGCAACCTCGTCTTCAGAGATAATTTTTTCTGATGAAATAATATACAAACGCTCGATAAGATTTTTGAGTTCCCTGATGTTGCCGGGGAAGGAGTAATTCTGCAGGAGCCGCATTGACTGTGAAGAAAATCTCTTAGGATGTACTTTCAATTCGACTGCATAATAATCAAGATAATACTCCAGTAGAACAGGTATATCAGAAATTCGTTCTCGCAATGGGGGAATGAGGATGGGTATAACATTGAGACGATAAAATAAATCCTCTCGGAAAGTGCCGTCCTGAACCATCTTCTCCAGGTTTTTATTGGTAGCAGCAAGTATGCGCACGTCGATATCGATCACATTGTTTGAGCCGACACGTTCGAATTTACCTTCCTGAATGACGCGCAGCATCTTTGCCTGGGCATTAAGATTCATGTCTCCGATCTCATCAAGGAAAAGTGTGCCCTCGTGGGCAACTTCAAGTTTTCCCAGCTTTTTATCTTCAGCACCAGTGAACGCGCCTTTCTCATGACCAAAAAGTTCACTCTCGACAAGCTCATTTGGAATGGCAGCAGAATTGAATTTCACAAAAGGACCATTCTCCCTGTCGCTTTTATTGTGGATGGCGTATGCAACAAGTTCTTTACCAGTGCCGCTTTCTCCACGGATCAGTACTTTGCTGTCTGTTTTACTGACCTTATCAATAAGAGTTCTCACCCGCTCAAATTCAGGAGAGATGCCGATCATTTTATAATGGGATTCAATATCCTTCTGTTCTTCATTATATTTTTTATACAGCTTGATCTTGTCCGAAATGTTCCGCGCTGAGACAATGATCTTGTGAAGTGAGAGCGGTTTTTCAAGGAAGTTGTATGCGCCCATCTGCACTGCCTGCACCGCAGTTTTGATCGTGCTGTGCCCTGATATCATGATCACATCAAGTGAGGGGAAATCCTTACGGACTTTCTTCAGCACCTCGATCCCGTCCATGCCCGGCAGCTTTACATCCAGGAGGAGCAGATCGATATTTTCACGCGCAAGAACCTGCAGACCTTCTTCGCCAGAACTCGCAGAAAGGACATTATAGCCCTCATCTTCCAGAATATCCGTGAGTGTTCTACGAATATTTTTTTCGTCGTCAATTACTAAAATTTTCATCGTAATCTTCTATATCTTTTTTTCTAAGGTTAATTTTTATGATAAAGATAGTGCCTTCACCCTTTTTACTGTCAACTTCAATTGCTCCTTGATGCTGGTTTATCATTCGTTTTACAATGGAAAGTCCAAGACCGGTGCCCTTCTCCTTTGTTGTATAATAGGGTCGGAATATTCTTTCCATATCTTCAGGAGAAATACCTTCGCCGGAATCCTTGATCATAAAAATGAACATCCCATTTTCATATCTTGACGTGATTTCCATTATGCCGCGTGCAGGCATTGCCTGTATGGCATTTTGAATAAGGTTCACAAAAACCTGTTTCATCTGCATCTTATCGCCAAAAAATTGTGGTATTTCCGGATCAAGGGTAAGAGTGATATCCGCCTTGCCGCGATAGGGGGGAATAATATCCCGGATCTGTTCATTGATATCATATTCTTCAAAGTTGGCAGAAGGCATTCGTGCAAATTTGGAAAACTCCTTCACAAGATGCTGCAAGTTGTTTATTTCCTCGTTTATGACTTCCATGGAGTCTTGGAATATCTTATCGAAATTCTCGCTCTTTCCCCAGTATTTCATTTCCATTCGCTCGGTAGAAAGCCGAAGAGGTGTTAGGGGATTCTTGATCTCATGTGCCATGACCTGTGCCATTTCGCGCCACATCATATCCTTTTCTGCCTGAAGAAGTTTATCACGACTGCTTTCCAGTTCATCTACCATATTATTGAAAGAGACAATAAGTTCGTTGATGGGAGAAAATCTTGATTCCCGGACTCTGACTGTCAGATCGCCGGATGCAATTTTTTTAGTATCTTCCTGCAAACGGTTCAAAGGACGGGTAATAAGTGTGAGGAAGATCAGCAGGATTATAAGAACAACCAGCCCGGAAATTACAACATATAATGTAGAATAGAGGGTCATGTCTTTGCGGAAAAGATAGGTGGTAAGCTCAATTTTATTTATGTCTATGAGAATCGGTGAGACTTCTTCTTTGTCTATAGAATTTTTGTGTTTTCCATAGAGGTCGTGCACTTTATCGTACAAATTCAGTGAAGTGATATCCTTGGAATACTCATTGAATTGGGTCATGAAAAAATATCTTGTGAAAAGCCCTGATATCACCAGCAGGATAAACATTATGACAATGATTTGTAATTTAAAGGATGGGAGTTTCATGATTCGAGATCTTGAAGTGAGAAAACCGGCGAGCGATAGGTCGGAGATTTATTGTTCCAGTATTTCATCAATTCAATATTTTTTTCCATCTCTTCAAGATACACAGGATGTAACGTTGCTGTAACTACAAAATAATATTCCCTGCCCTCTTCAAAAAAATCTATGTGCTGAATGTCCAGAAGTTCGAGCAGAACAAAATGTTGTTTTGCTTCATCAAAATCGAGAAATATGGAGCTTTCTCCTTCTTCCGTTTTATCTACAGTGTAGAATTTATCAACTACATCATATTTGATGGAATGGGTTTCGGAATTCATGTGAAGGGGTGTTTCATTGCCCTGCTCGTGTATTCGATAAGTGAATTCCAACAAGATCTGCTGACCCGATTGCATGATCTGCTCAATATCCTTATTGTAGCAAGTGATGATGCGTCCGGAAAAGACAAGCACATCATCCTGAAGTCGATACGAGCAATTATCAAAGAGAGGAGTTACATGGGATGAGAAGAGCGAACTGGCAGCAATAACGAATGAAGTAATTTGTTTTGATAGGGCACCAAGCATTTTATGTACTCCTGCTATTTATGTGATTACATTCAATAAATTTATGAATAAGTTGGCAAGTTTATAATAATAAAGGTTCATTGATGAAGCGTTGTGTATTTCAGTGCACCACACTTTCAAATTGTTACAGTGTTTATTTTTATTCATTAATTTTTATTCTACTACTTCTTACCCAATGACTTTATACATATTGTTAACCGTAGTAATTCAAAGGCCAAGCTTTGTGATTATAGAAAACAAATTATTCAATCCGTCCACTCCTGAGTGTACAAATACACAGGGGATCAAATTTCTTGTTCTTTCCCAGAGCACTCCAAACATAATTCCCATAAATGTCTGCAAGAAAAATGCTCTGCAAAAAGCTTCACCAATTGTTATTCCGGGGTACCATTGCATAATAGCTTGAATATGACCCAACCCGAAAATAAGTGAAGTGATTAAAACTCCGCTAACACTCGATTTCAGTAAATATGAAATCCTTGTCTGAATAAATGCTCTGAAAAAAAATTCTTCAGAAAAACCTGACATAAGAAAAAAATAAATGAACGATGAAAATAACCCGATTCCAACCTGGGGGGCGCTATATTTTCCGCTAAGAATTTCTATACCTGTATTACCAACAAAAAAAGCATTTGGAATAGCCAATGCCAGAAAAATAACAAAACCTACCCAGAGATTTCTTTTCCAGTCTTTGCTTGTAAGACCCATAGATGCCAGTGAATTCTTTCGAAACTTTAAAAATAGAAAAGGTAAAACTACGGATATTACTGTTTTCTTTACAATGATTCCAATTTTCCATTTATCTCCAAAATCAATTTTTGGCAGGGGTAGATAATCCCAGATAATTAGAATCAGGAGCCCGATTATAAGTTCAAATCCGGGCTTTTTAATTTTGATCTCCTGAATTTTTATCTTTTTTGTCAGATCAATTATCCACCAGCAAAGAAATAATATACCAATACTTAAACCTATATAGGGTAATGCATTTTCCGGTTCATTTAAGAGAGTCAACACAACCGCAAAAATATAAACTGCGACAAAAAATAATATTATCGGCTTTTTCAAGTCTTCTTTTCTAAAAAATTTGTCTTGATTCTTTATCTTTAACCTCCATTTTGAATTATTAAAGATAAAAGAGGATAAGCAGCAGGAACCACCTATCCTCATTTAATTGCTATGCTTACAGTTCTACGGACTTACCGTTATTTTTATAATTAATTTTTCCAATACCTGTATCCAATTCATGCCGTTCAAAATGAGATTCTGAAATTGAAATATTTCCTATGCCTGAATTGCAGTCTGCTTCGCTGGCTGTTGAATTAAATACGTCAATATTACCCACACCTGTATTGCAATCCAGTTCAACAGCAGTCAGGGATTTGATAAGAATATTTCCTGCGCCCGTGTCCATTTCAATACTATCAGTTTTGATGTTTGTGACTACAATATTTCCTGCGCCTGTGGAAAAATTCATGGTAGGGAAATTACAATTATCAAAATCCATGTTGCCTGCTCCAGTCTGTACTTCGAAATCTTTTCCTTCCACATCAATTATCATGATGTTTCCTGCGCCAGTTTCAATATCTATGGATGTATTTATTGGAATGATTCCTTTGACTGAAGCGATTGCGTAAGGATTTCCCGAGTCGGTTTCACCTACAAGCTTTCCCTTTCGAATAGAAAGCGTTACATCATTTTCATTCTTTTCCCATATCTTTACTTCAAGTGAATAGGATTGTCCGCCTTCAAGTGCGATATCTCCCGAACTGGCTTCAACTGTGAATGTGTCATATTTTTCATTATCAGTGAGGGTAATGATTCGTGAATGCTCAAGAGTAACACCCTTAACGCGCACTTTATCTCCCTTAATCAGTGCTGGTATCGAACGGAGTTCGCAGGATGCAAAGAGCAGCGGAACGAGAACCAGGATAATTAGAGCTTTTATAAATTTCACGATGACTCCTTTTAAAAAAGCCCCGTCAGAATTGGCGGGGCTTAATAAGCTAATAATTTAGAATCCGAACCATGGTCCCACGCTGATGGTCAAGCCATCAAGTTTGGTATCTGGAGAATTCTTTACTTCGAAGATGTCATCACAGATATTTGCATTCCAGCCGCTGTGATAGGAGTAGCTGAGCATATAACCAACTGCTGCGCGGATGCCGAGCCAATCGGTCAAGCGATACAGAACTTCTAATTTAGGTTGGAAGAGAATATAACTTTTCTCTAATTGTACGTAATTGTTGCTTGAGCTTGCAAGTTGAGTGTTCAACTGATTCCAGTCATAGTTATCACCAACATGAGAAAGCTCGAGTGTATGACCTCCCCAGCCAAGCATAAAGCCAAGGGATGTGGCAAGATTTTTGGAGAGCATGAGACGCTTATCAAGAGTAACTCCACCAAATCCAAGACTATATTTCATTCTCTTCATACCGGTAGTATCGATCATTTTTCTGTCGATTTCATACCATTCACCCATTCCACCAAGGAACCAGTTTTTGCCGATGTTACCTTTACCACCAAATCCATTCAGGAACATTCCATCTTCGTGAAGCGGGGTAAAACCAAAGTCTTCGATAACTTTATTAACATCTTCAAACTTGTTCTTATCAACGAACCACATGGGTATCCAGCTACCACCGCCACCGCCTGCATCTAATTTGGGTTTCTTTGCGACAATAACTTCACCTGTAGTTTTATCGATTTTGGGCTTAATGCGTGATTGCAGAACAGCTTGAGTTTCATAGATCTGTTCATTTCTGAAGAAAACCATTTCAACGGCATCACCGACTTTTTTGCTTTTGATCATAGTTGAAAGCTGCGCTTCGTAGCGGGCTTTTTGACCGCTGAATTCCATGATAATATCACCTTTCATAAGACCGGCTTGTTGAGCTCCCCCACCGGGCACTACGCCGGAAAGAAGCACACCATAATTATAATCATAGTGCATTTCATAGGCATCTTGAAAGGTCATATCAGCAAGATACACACCAAGAAGAGGGGTGTCTGCACTAAAATCACCTGACATGGAAATTTGGATCTTTTTGATTTGATCCTCATTCAAACCTTTAAGGTCTTTCAGTTTTTCGAGCTCTGACAGGTCAATGTTGATTTCAACATCCTCCTGTCCCCATCCGTCCACCTTATAGGTGAAGGGTTCATCTGCATTGAGCATTGCTGCTGCTCCGAAGAGCAATACAATTAGGATTACACTTAACTTTTTCATTTGTTTCTCCTTTCATTAATTTGAAAATTTGAAAAAGGGAAGGGAAGCAGGGCGCTTCCCTTTGTGAAGCTATGTTATTTCTTAGGGAGGTTATATAGTTTCTTTCTTTCTTTCCATATTAAAATAATTGAAGTATGTTTCATTTAACACCTCTATGTATTTTTCTTTTTCATTATACAAATATCGTGCCAAAAATTATTGGGAATTGAGTAAGTTGCTCGCTGTCAATGAGATAAAATATATATTTTTAAAATATTGAATTTATTAAGTAGCTAAAACCGATGTGGGATTGATATAAAATATATCAGATTGATATAGATCTTTACAGACTAAGCTTATTTGATGATCATTAATTTTTGTATTGAGGATGTTTTATTCGTTGATAATTTACAGAAGTAAATGCCAGAACTCATCTCTTTGGAATTCCAATTAAAAGTATAGTTTCCTGCGGGTTTGTTTTCATTGAGCAGTGTTTCAATGAGTTGTCCTTTGAGGTTGTATATTTGTATTTTTACTTTTTCTGGATTGGGGAGAGAGAAGGAGATTTTTGTTGAGATTGAGAATGGATTGGGGAAGTTCATAATTAGAAAATCTTGGAAAGACTGTGCTGGATTATCTATTGCAACATTTTGATGATAGTAATATGCGCCCATATCAGCAATGGTGCTGTCAGGATCAAGTGGGGAATTCGGATCCCCGGCATCAATGCAGGGTGAGCACCATTGTAGGTGATAATCATGATTTGTAGGATCTATTAACACTGGATCCATTTGGATGTTATAATAGATATCGCAAGAGTCCCCATTTGCATTTGTTGTGACATTTATTCCTGTGGAATCATAAATTCCAGATAGGTTACCCAATGTATTATGCCAAAAGTCAGAATAATGTATCGAGCAGTCTCCTCCACTGATGTTTATTCCATAATGTAATGTGTTATTTGCTATGATTGAATTTTTAATTATCAGGCCATATATTAAATCACCATATATTCCACCCCCATTATTGTAAACAATTGTTGAGTTTTCAATATTTCCAAGGTCATGTTGACTATAAATACCGCCACCAAGATAGGTCGAAATATTGTTTGCAATAACGGAATATTTTATGTCATACATACATGACCGGAAAAAAATTCCACCACCTTTGTATGCAGAATTATTTTTCACAATTGTATCCCGAATTATAATATTACCATTGAGGTACATTCCTCCACCTCCATCTGAAGAAGTATTATTTGTAACTATTACTTCCGAAAGAATAATGTCTGAATTAGAAGAACTGATCCCTCCTCCAGCATACTGTGAATAGTTTCCTTTAACGGTCACCTTCTCTAAATAAAGTTCACTATCATAAGAGGTTAATCCACCACCGCTTGAATTATTTTCTATATTTACATATTGCATAGATATTGTAGAAAATATACAATATATTCCTGAGTTGTTATCATGAACGTTAACATATATAAAATTTGCAGAACATAAACAACCTATTCCTCCACCCATACCATCAGAGGTGTTATACTTTACTGTAATATCAGATAATTCAATGTTTGATCCGCCCAAAAGCATACCACCACCTATATACTCCGAATGATTATTCATCACAATCAGATTTTTAAGAGATGGTGATGATTGATTTACATTAATACCTCCTCCCGTATATGGATCAGCATCGTATCCCAAACCATTAATGATAGTAAATCCACATAACACTGCCGTTGTATCTTCACCACTTTCAAATGTAACAACGCTGCCTTGTTGGTCACCATCAATAATAGTTTGTGAAATAAAAATAGTATCTGCTGTTGTTAAGAACAAAGAGCCAACAGTAATATTTTTCCCGTTAAAATTAATATTTTCAATATACATTCCGGGTTGTACCAGAACCGTATCAGCACCTTGAGAAGCATCTATACCTTGTTGAATTGTCGGGTAATCATTTGGAATATTAATAATCGTTGCAGAGAGTACTCCAGTGCATAGGAATAGTATTCCCATTCCGACAATGAGTATTTTAGTCATCGTATCCTCCTGATCACATCCTCCGAAAATTTACGATAGATGATTTATTTTATTATTACAAGTTTTCTAACAATTTCCTTTTCTTTAGTCAATAATTTCATAAAATAAATTCCTGAACTCATCTCATCGACATTCCATTCAAAAGTATAGTTTCCTGCGGGTTTGTTTTCATTGAGCAGTGTTTCAACGAGTTGTCCTTTTAGGTTATATATCTGTATTTTTACTTTATCTTGTTTTGTGAGGGAATAAGAAATTTGAGTTGATTTTCTAAATGGATTAGGATAATTGTGCAATGAAACAAACTGTGCGACCGGTTCGTCGTCGTTGCTTACATTGGGATAATATATGAATGAGCCATAAACGATCAAACCACCTTCATAATTAATAACTTCCAGCCAGTAGTAATACTGAGTCGTAACAGTCGCAGTATAGTCATTGAATTCATAATTTTGAGGAGCTGTCGTTGTTCCATGTCCTGGGATTATACTTAAGTTAATTTTTGAAGATGCAGCAAAATCGTCTGTTTCTGATCGATATATGTTGAAGCCGATGACATCTGTCTCAAACAAGGTTGTCCAGTTCAGTAGTACAGAATCAGTTAAGTCATCATAAGTAGCTTCAAAGGAGGAGAGCTCAATCGGTTCTGAAATTTCATCATACGCAAAGATCTCTATATCATCGATATTCCAGCCGCAATACGTCCAGCCGCCATCAGTTTCACCCATAACCCATCGGAGATATACTTCAGATTGGTCGTCAGCATAGTCGGAAATATCAAGCTCCATTTGAGTCCATGCATAATTTTCGATGGTTTCCGAATTTTCCCAGATAGTGTACCAATTGCTGCCGTCCGTACTTATCCGTACATAGGCATGATCGTAGATTGGCTGCTCCACACCAAGCCAGCGCCAGAATTTAAGTGTTACTCCAAACATATTCGAGCAGTCGATCGCAGTGGAAGTGAGATTTGTTTCAGAAAGATAATTCGGGTAATCTCCATAAAGGTTATAGCCCAGTACATAATCTCCAGTGTATCCAGCAGTGGGATCTGGTCCACCATATTGACCACCTTGACCTGTTGGTATTCCATATGCCCACTGATTTTGGTTATCCCAGCTTGGATTTGTGTCCATGTACCAACTGTAACGCAATGTTGGTTCACCTACTGCTAATTGTACTTCCATAGTGGCGTCGCCGTAATGGTTCGTCAAGTTCGTGAAGTAGAGTGAGGAAGTATGAATTCCCTCTGCAAGGATGTTTGCATTGCTGTTTACCTGAACTGTCACTTCGGCAGTATCTCCTGCTGCAATAGAACCGAACACATCTCCGGAAAGAGTTATCCAGGCGCAGGTAAGATCATGGGATACTTCAAAAGAAATAGTGGAAGCTTCATTATTTACAATGGAGTAAGTCATTTCTGCCGGAGTAAATGGACCACCTACAGGTCCCGATGAATTGAAATATTCTTCAGGATTGATGCTGATCCCTCTTTCTTTTGTGAGTGCTTTTATGCAGAAATTTGCAGTTTCATCCCATGACGGATTTGAGAAGTTGTAATCATAAAGATCGAGCCAGCCAAAACCATTATTATAGTAGCTTTCATCAGGATTTGCAGAGGATTCGACAATTGTCCGATAATCAGCACCAAGGAGCACAGGTACGTCTGAGGTTCTGTCAAATGCAAGTCCTCCATCCGAGACAAGCAGGTACACATAAAAATCATTTCCACTGGTTAATGTTACAGGAGTGTCCAAAGTTATCGTATGGAGTCCAGTGTATTCAATACTACCTGTCTGAGAGCTGAGTTCATTTTGCAGGGAACCGCCTTGGAAATCATTGAAAATTTTTACTGTGTAGTCAACGTTTTCCGTTGCAGTAAAGAATGAAACCGCCTGTAAAATTTCATCATCTTGAGCAATGAATTTGTTGAATGCTTTATTATATTGCGTAAGTGTATCCCGCCAGCCGTGATAATCATGATAATAAATATTGCTGTAGGGTTGAAGTACAACATTGTACAGAGAAACTGCACCCATTTCGGGATTCTGTCCGCAGTGCTTATCATAGTAGGAAATCCAGAAATAGCCGCTCAATCCCCAGCCTGCCCCCCAGCTATTTTTAATCAACCAGGCGCCGGGTAATGGAGCTTGTGTAACTTTGCTGTCATCCCATCCTACGATTGCAACAGCATGGTTCGGATCAAGTGTAGGAGTAGGAGGTTGATAATGGATATAGCCACTCATGAATTGTGAGTCATAACACAGGCAGGTGCCCATCACACCGTGTTCCATAACTTTATTTTTGATGGTATTTATATTGCTCAGATCAGCTCCTGCAACATACCACTCGATGTCATTCACATAATAGAAATGGTAGCTTGGCTCGGATCGCTCGGGTGCTGTGGTATAGGATTGTCCATCAATATCACGAACTGCACCTTCTCCTCGGGAAAGGTATGCGGCTGTTACGCGATAATCTCCACCCTGATGTACCTCCAATCCACTTCCTGATGGGGGAGTAATGTCGTCATTGTTGTACTGATTGAAACCGTTCCACCAGTCCAGATGATATTCTGCAAGATTTGGTTCTCCAATCTCCCCGTTTGCAATCCAGACTCCGGTCATCATAAGATTGCCTTCTATTGATGCCATTGCTCCGTGCGTCCAGCATGTACCGCCTTGCTGGTTTTTCACTGATGTGACATAATTCTGTCCGCCCACATCCCGCAGGTCGTATGTCGCAGGCGGGTCTGCCTGAAGTAATTGTGTTAAAATTAAAAAAGTAATAATAAGTACTATTTTTTTCATGATGCTCCTGATCTTTTACATGTATTCCATTGTTCCTTTGACAAAATGTACGTCGAGTGCTATGATCGATGCACCTCCGTGCTTGTCAAGATCACCGAGTAGATCTTCAATCTCGCGAATGATCGTATGCAGCTCTGATTCGCGAATGATCGCAAAGATCGTTTTACTGTAATTTTTATTTTCTCCAAGGAAGTTTATAAAGTCTGCAAAAAGAGGTACTTTTGTAAGAATTCCTCCCATGCCCTGAGAGTCAATAACAGTCGAACCCTTCACACCGAGTTCAAGAAAAAGCTCCATAATATCTTCCAAATATTTATGTTCATATAAGATGACCATGAGGAGTTTTTTCTTCTCTTGGGGAAGCTCTTTTTTTGACTCTTCACCACTGCTCATGGCAATTGTTTCGTAAATAGATTCAGCGGATCGGGCTGCGAGAAGTTCATTCTTTGTATCTTCGTCTCTAAGTGTTCTTGAGATCGCAGAAAGCATTTTCAAATGCTCACTTGGCGAGTTTGATGGTCCAAGTAGTACAAAAAAGATATGCACTTTTCTGTTATCGATTGCTTCGAAATGTACACCTTTTACGGAGATCACAAGAGCAAGTACGAAATCATCAAGTCCATCTATCTTGGCATGGGGGATAGCAATTCCTCCGCCCAGACCGGTGCTGCCAAGTTTTTCCCTTTCTTTCAGAGCAGAATATATTTTGGATGATTCAATTTCATGTAGTTTAGGACATTTTTTTAGAAGTTGTACGAGCTCATGAAGCGCCTCATCTTTTTTCTTTGCTTTGAAAGAAGCAGAACAGCAATCCTTGCATAATTTTTCATAAAGATTCATTTTTATTACCTCAAATTAAGGTTTGATACCTGTGCCTTTTATGATCGCCCATCTGGAAAGTACAGGTCCGATAAGTTCGTTTATAAATACTGAAAAAATTATAATATTAACCATATTGATCGCCAAGTGTTGCATCTCGGATGTGGCATTCGATATGATAGGAGATGCTTGGATCATCAGCACAAGTCCGATAGCAACACCCGCTTGTGGAAACATGCATATTCCGAGATATTTCTTCGTTGTTTGATCAGAATGAGAGGAGAGTGCTCCAAGATATACACCGAAATATTTTCCGATCATGCGGGCAATAACAAAGACCACTCCGAGAATAAGGATCCCGGGTTGAGTGAAGATACCAAGCTGAAGCTCAGTTCCTGCAATAGCAAAGAACAAAGCATATATTGGAGGAGTTAGTCCTTCAAGTATTCGTGAGATCCGCTGATTTTTATTGGATAGATTTACTAAGGTTGCACCTATGACAATATTCGTAATAAGTGGCGATATATGAAGTGGGTGTGCGAGACTGATCACGATAAAGATCATGCCAAGCGCAATGATCATGATCTCGCTTTTATTTTGTTTCTTATGCGTTGCTTTATGGAGAATATATCCAACTACTATACCGATTATGATCGAGAGAAAAATTTCTCCAAGCGCCGTAAATATCATTATCATAGGATTGTTCTTAATGCTGCTAATATTCGGTAATGTAACTCCTATAAATGCAAATACCAGACCAAATAGTACAACCGATCCGGCATCATCCAGAGCAACCAGTCCATAAAGATAATCAATAAATTTACCCCGCGCACGCAGCGATTGCACAATGGCAACAGTGGCAGCAGGAGCAGTTGCAGTAGATATTGCTCCCAGAAGTAGAGAGAATTCATATTTAAACCCGATAAGTATTAATGATCCGGAAACAAGCACGAAGGTCAACCCGATCTGAAAAAAGGTGAGTATAAGCACTTCCTTTCCAACGGATTTCAGCTTTGCTTTTGAGAATTCACCGCCTATAGCAAGTGCGATAAGACCAAGTGCAATTTCTGTAATGGGACGAAGAGCATGAACCATTTTCAGTTCGATAACATTGCCGATTGACTCTCCAAGTAGAATACCAGCAATGATGTAACCTGTCACAACCGGGAGCTTTAGCTTGTCAGCAAGTTTTCCAAGGAGGTATCCGACAATAAGCACAACACCTATTGCAAAAAGGATGTGATTGCTTACGAGAGTGCGTAATGTTGTCGTGCAAAATTCAAAAGAGGCAACCATCCAGTTAAAAGCAGATGACATCGAACATCCTTAACGAAATTAATTTTTTGTTAGTTTGCAAACATGGTGCTAAATTGGTCAATATCTTTATTTGATTGACTCGTACTTCATATGAATGAGGAAAAATTGACAATGAATACAAGCACAAAATAAACAAGCACATTCAATGAAAGCACACAGTGATGAATACTGGATGAGATTGGCACTTGAAGAAGCTGAGAAGGCATTTCAAGAAGATGAGGTCCCTGTTGGAGCAGTAATCATAAAAGATGAAGAAGTCATAGCACGTGCTCATAATTTGACTGAATCCAATAAAGATGGGTTGGCACATGCTGAGAAATGTGCAATCGACCTCGCTCAAAAAAATGTTGGCAAGTGGCTTTTTGGTTGCACCTTATATGTTACTTTAGAACCTTGTACGATGTGTGCTGGAGCAATAGTTCTTTCACGTATAGATAGAGTAGTTTTTGGTGCTTATGATGAAAAAAATGGTGCTTGTGGATCATTGTATAATATTCTTTATGACGCACGATTGAATCATAATCCAGAGTTGAAAAGCGGTGTAATGGCACTTGAATGTGGTGCAATTTTAAAAAAATTTTTTCAAAAAATGAGAACTAATAAAATCGGAGAGGTGTCCGAGCTGGCTTAAGGAGCACGCTTGGAAAGCGTGTGTAGGTCACAAGCCTACCGCGGGTTCGAATCCCGCCCTCTCCGCCATTTTTTTTTGTGGAGAGATGCCGGAGCGGTTGAACGGGACGGTCTCGAAAATCGTTGTCCGTCGTTTGGCGGACCGTGGGTTCGAATCCCACTCTCTCCGCCATTTGTAAATTCTTAACAGAATTTTTATTATCAGTATTCTTGACGATATTAATTTATGATTTTCTCATGTCTCAATAATAAAATAACGTACTGATTATGTTATAGAAGTTCAAAATATTTAAGATTGAAAGTAGATTTTTTACGTCTATTCTTCATGATAAGTATGAGAACAAGAAAAAATAGGAGAATAGAAAGCATGCAAGGTAAAAAACTCTATGTGGGAAATCTTGATTATTCAGTCACAAAAGACGATCTCTCAGAATTATTTGCAGAATTTGGCGAAGTGGTTGAGGTTACTATCATTGACGGAAAAGGTTTTGGATTTGTAGAAATGACAGAACCTGCTGACGCTGAAAAAGCAATTGCTGACTTAGATGGAAAAGACCTTAAAGGTCGCGCCATGAAAGTCAATGAAGCACGTCCGAAAAGAGATAATCGAAGTAACTTTAGAAGATAGAGAATCAAGTATTGTCACGCAAGAATGGCATGATCATTAATTTAATCATGCCATTTTTTTATTGCAAATTCTTTGAAGGATTTATTGACAGAAATTTATGATTTCACACATCTCATTCAAAATAATTCGGATTTAAATAATAAATATGTCGTACGATAATAATGAAATTAGTGAGTTGTTTGGAGAATTAAAATTCATTGAGGATAGTAATTGGTATGCCGTGTATACTAAACCCCGCCATGAAAAGAAAGTAGCCAAGAGCTGTATTAATTATGATATTTCCTATTATTTGCCCTTGCAAGAGAGTGTTAGGTATTATCAGAACAGAGCGACAACATTTAAAAAGCCATTATTCTCGAGCTATATTTTTTGTAACTGCTCTTATGAGCAAAAGATTCAATTATATCGTACTGGGTTACTTTGTGCATTCATTGAAGCACCCGATCAGGCGCAACTTATTCGAGAACTTAAACAGATACATGAGGCACAAAATGAGGGAGCGAAAATGGTTCCACACAAATTTCTTACACGTGGGAGAAGAGTGAAAATTATCCGAGGAACTTTTAAAAACTATGAAGGAAAGATATCTTACATAAAGGGATCATACAAATTAGTATTAAATATTGACTTAATAAAACAAGCTGTGGCAATCGAGGTCAATTCGAAAAATATAGCTTTACTTGATGATGAGTAAAGGAAGTAAGAAAGGATTAAGTAGAATAATGAAAAAACCAAAAGTTGCAGTTGTAGGTTCAGGATCATGGGGTTTCAATCATGTGAGGACTTTTAATAGTTTAACTTCATGCGAACTTGTAGGCGTCAGTGATCTCAGTGATAAGAATTTAAAAAGAGTAGAAACTCAATTCCCTGAACTTAAAACATCAAAGGAATATACAGACTTCACTAGAAACTCGGATATTGATGCAATTGTTGTTTCATCAAGTGCAGAAACTCATTACGAGATTGCGAAGGATGCTTTAAAGCATGGAAAACATTGTTTTGTTGAGAAACCGATAACCTTAGATATTAATGAAGCACAGGAACTAGTTGATCTTGCAGATCAAAAAGATCTTGTTTTGATGGTTGGACACTTGCTTCTGTATCATGGTGCAGTTGATTTCTTGAAAAAACTCGTTGATGAAAAAAAGATAGGGGATATGCTTTATCTTTATTCGCAACGTGTAAATTTAGGGAAGGTCAGATCTAGCGAGAATGCATTATGGAGTTTTGCCCCACATGACATCTCGATCATGCTCTATATCATAGATTCAAAACCCGTAAGAGTATCAGCAACAGGGCAGAGCTTTTTACAAAAGAAAAACAATATACACGATGTTGTTTTTTTTACTATTTATTTTGAAAATGGAACAATTGCTACAGGTCAAGTCAGCTGGCTTGATCCGCATAAAATTCGCAAATTTACTATAGTTGGAAGTGAAAAAATGGTTACATTTGATGATATGGAAATTCGTGAGAAGATAAGAATTTATGATAAAGGTGTTGACGGATGGGACGCATCTTATGACTCTTATGCGGAATCAATGTCCATTCATGATGGTGATATCTCGATTCCCAAAGTAATTCTTACAGAACCTCTGAAGAGAGAGGACGGTCATTTTATAGAGTGCATAATAAATAAAAAGAAACCTCTCACAGGTGGTCAAAATGGTCTTGATGTACTAAAAGTTTTAATGGCAGCACAAAATTCATTAGATAATTTTGGGAAACCTGAAGATATTTTATAGGGAGAGTAATGAAAGAATTCATTTCAAAAAAAGCACATATCGGAAAAGAGACAAAAATTGGATTGAACGTTATTATAGAAGATAATGTTACAATTGGTGATAATTGTCTCATCGGACACAATGTTATTATTCATCAGGGTTCGGAAATCGGTAGCGGAGTAAGGATTGATGATGCTTCTATCATTGGTAAAGAACCACTCTTTTCGCCCAGAAGTATTTTCAAACCTAAAAAATTTAATCCTGCAAAGATTGGTGATGATTGTCTTATCGGAGCAAATGTAGTGATCTATGTGGGTTCTGTAATCGGTAATAAGAACCTTATCGCAGATTCTTCAACCATTAGAGAAAATGTAACGATCGCTGATGTAAATATAATCGGAAGAAATGTCACTATTGAAAATTTTGTAACAATTGGCAGCAGATGTAAATTTGAGACCAACGTATATATCACAGCATATTCTGAAGTCGGCGATTATTGCTTTGTCGCTCCCTGTGTTGCAACAAGTAATGACAATTATATGGCTCGTGATAAAGAGCGTTACAAACACTTCAAGGGTGTTACGTTAAAAACTGGTGCAAGGATCGGTGTAAATGCAACTATCCTCCCTGGCAAGATAATTGAAGAGGACGGAATGGTAGCAGCTGGTTCAGTAGTATCAAATAATGTTCCCAAAGAAAAAGTAGTACTTGGGCACCCGGCAAGAGTACTTAGAGATGTCAACGAGAAACAGCTATTAAAAAATAATCTTGATAAATAGAAGGAGAAATTCATGAAAGTCCCAATGCTCGACTTAAATGCTCAATATGAGCCCATGAAAAATAATGTACTACAAGCAATCAAGGATGTGTTTGATTCTAAAAGATTTATAAACGGTCCTCAAATAAAAGAATTAGAAGAAAAACTCGCTGAGTATTGCCAATGCAAACATGCAATCGGAGTTACATCCGGCACTGATGCGCTTCTTATCTCACTTATGGCATTTGATATAGGTGAAGGTGATGAAGTAATTACAACTCCCTTTACTTTCTTTGCCACTGCAGGTTCCATATTTCGTGTTGGCGCAAAACCCGTGTTTGTGGATATTGATCCTAAAACCTATAATATTGATCCCGACCTTATTGAAGAAAAGATTACTGAGAATACAAAAGCTATAGTGCCGGTTCATATATTTGGCCAGTGTGTAGAAATGGATAAGATCAATGAAATTGCAAAGAAGCACGATCTTGTTGTTATTGAAGATGCGGCTCAGGCAATTGGTTCTGAATATAAAGGAAAACGCGCTGGATCATTAGGAGATGTGGGATGTTTTTCTTTTTTCCCGAGTAAAAACCTTGGCGCTTGTGGAGATGGTGGGCTTGTTACTACTAATAATGATGAACTCGCAGAAAAGATCAGAATATTACGTCAGCATGGAAGCAATCCCAAGTATTATCATAAAATAATTGGTGGAAATTTCCGCATTGACACAATTCAGGCAGCAGTACTTCTAGAAAAATTTCCTTACCTCGAAGAGTGGCATAAAGGTCGTCAGAAGAATGCGGAATATTATAATGAACATTTGAAAGACCTGGTTGTTACTCCTTTTGTTGAATCATATAACAAAATGATCTATAATCAATATACAATTGGTACTCCCAGGAGAGATGAATTGCAAGATAAACTCAATGAAGCGAATATTGGGAACGCGATCTATTATCCTGTTCCTCTACATCTTCAAGAATGTTTCGCTTATTTAGGATACAGAGAAGGTGACCTTCCGGAATCAGAAAAAGCTGCAAAAGAAGTTGTATCAATTCCAATTTATCCTGAATTAAATATTGAGCAGAAGGATTATGTAATACAGGTTATAAAAAATAGTATAAGATAAATAACTATTTATTTTATTTTTTGTTGACAAAGAAATTTGTCTGAATCGAATATCCAAAAAATAATTTATAAAAGAAAAAAGATGAAAAAGAAAGCATATGTAACAATAGTATTAATTTTCGCACTTAGTTTATTTCTATATTCTACACTTTTTGCTTTTGACTCTTTTGTTGGACCAACTGCCCAATCAGATGAATTATATTGGAATAGTATAACGTCTTTTTTTGATGAGTTCTTGGAAACTGTTTTTGAAGACCCTAAAGATCCAGAAGAGGATATTGGAAGAAAAAATGAAGAATCTGAAGTCAATAGGAGAGGGCATCGAATTCGCATACCCGTAGCAGAAAGAACAGATAAGAAATTTATTGAGACCGATAATTAATTCTAAGGGCACAAAATTAACTGAAAATTTTAGCAAGAGGGGAGATATGTTTTATATTATTTTAAAACCAGTAAAACATCTCTTGGGAATATTGTATTTAAGGGGAGAAAAATTTAAGAAAACATTTATCCATTTTTATTTAAAAGATTCGACTTTTCTTTTTCTTTAAATTTATTTACAAATAATAACTTAATACTTTATTATGTAGATATGAAAAATAAAGATTACAAGATCACAGACATCAAATTAGCGGAATTTGGCAGAAAAGAGATTGAGCTTGCAGAAGTTGAGATGCCGGGTTTAATGGCGCTCAGAAAAAAATATTCTGTTGCCAGACCTTTACAAGGAGCTCGAATTACAGGCAGTCTTCATATGACGATCCAGACTGCTGTGTTAATAGAAACACTTATTGAGTTGGGTGCGAATATAAGATGGGCTTCCTGCAACATTTTTTCCACACAGGATCATGCTGCAGCAGCGATCGCGAAAGATGGGATTCCAGTTTTTGCATGGAAAGGTGAAACTCTTGAAGAATATTGGTGGTGTACAAAACAAGCTCTTTTATTCAGCGATAAAGAAGGACCTGATCTTATCGTGGATGATGGGGGAGATGCAACTTTGTTTGTTCATGAAGGTGTTCGATTAGAAGATGAATACAAAAAAACCGGAACAATCCCTCTGCCCGATACTTCGAGTAGAGAACTTGGTGTTCTTCATAAGACAATACTGGAAGATATTATTGAGTTTCCTGACCGTTGGCATCAGATAGCAGAACATATCAAAGGCGTAAGCGAAGAAACAACCACCGGAGTCCATCGGCTTTATCAAAGGATGAAAGACAACACATTACTATTTCCTGCAATCAATGTTAATGATTCAGTTACAAAATCAAAATTTGATAATCTTTATGGCTGCAGGGAATCACTTGCAGACGGTATTAAGAGAGGTACCGATATAATGGTTGCAGGTAAAGTTGTTGTTGTATGCGGCTACGGTGATGTTGGTAAGGGATGTGCACAATCCATGAAGGGTTTTGGTGCTCGAGTAATTATCACTGAGATAGATCCTATCTGTGCTCTTCAGGCAGCTATGGAAGGATTCAAAGTTACAGTCCTCGAAGATGTTATCCAAGAGGGGGATATTTTTGTCACTGCTACAGGTAACAGAGACGTGATCCGTGTAGAGCATATGCAGAATATGAAAGATAAGGCAATTGTCTGTAATATTGGACATTTTGACAATGAAATCCAAGTCGATAAATTGTATGATACTCACCGAGTCAAAAAGATAAATATCAAACCTCAGGTTGATGAAATACAATTTCCAGATGGACACTCAATTATTCTTCTCTCAGAAGGGAGATTGGTCAATCTTGGTAATGCGACCGGGCATCCTTCATTTGTAATGAGTAATTCTTTCACAAACCAGGTACTTGCCCAGATGGAATTATGGAATAATAATTATGATAAAAAAGTGTATAGATTACCTAAAAAACTTGATGAAGAAGTTGCACTTTTGCATCTTGACAAAGTTAATGCAAAATTGACCCGCCTGACTGATGAGCAGGCAAAATATATTGGTGTTCCTGTCCAGGGACCTTATAAGCCAGAGTATTATAGATATTAGAAAAAGGCGCTAAATTATGAATAAGAAAAAATATCTTTTCAGTTCGGAGTCTGTAACAGAGGGACATCCTGACAAAATATGTGATCAGATAAGCGATGCAGTTCTCGATGAATGTCTTAGACAGGATAAAAATTCAAGAGTTGCAGCTGAAACTGCTGTCAAGAATGGTGCTGTCTGGGTTTTTGGAGAAATTACCACAAAGGGTTTTGTCGATATCGATAAAATCGTACGAGATACTCTTAAAAAGATTGGCTACACTTACAGTAAACTTGGAATAGATTATGAAAATTGTGGAGTGTTCTGTAGTATAATTCCTCAATCGCATGATATTGCTCTCGGAGTGGATGCTGACAAGGCAGCTCACCATATGCAAGGAGCCGGCGATCAAGGGATGATGTTTGGCTATGCTTGTACTGAAACTGAAGAATATATGCCATTACCGATCATGCTTGCTCATAAATTAACGAGAAAGCTTTCTGAGGTTCGTAAAAACGGGATAATTCCTTATTTAGGACCAGATGGAAAAGCACAAGTAACAATTGAATATGATAATAATTCTGTTCCCAGACGGGTACATACAGTTGTCGTGTCTAATCAGCATGTTGCTGGCATTGAAAAAGATAAAATTCGGGAAGACATTATTGAGCATGTGATAAAACCGGTATGTGGAGATTATCTTGATAAGGAAACAGTCTTTCATGTCAACCCTACCGGAGAGTTTGTGATTGGCGGTCCTCAAGCTGATGCTGGTTTGACTGGTAGAAAGATAATCGTTGATACTTATGGTGGAATGGGTCGTCATGGGGGGGGCGCATTCTCTGGTAAAGATCCATCAAAAGTAGATCGCAGCGCTGCGTATATGGCTCGATATATAGCCAAAAATATTGTTGCTGCAGGTATCGCCGATAGATTTGAGATAGAGATTTCTTACGCGATTGGAATTAATGAACCTTTAAACCTATGGGTCGACACATTCGGAACTGGTAAGCTTGATGATGAACAGATTATTGATCTTATCAGAAAATATTTTCCATTGACCCCCCAAGGAATCATTGCGCATCTCAATCTTCAGCGACCTATATATCAGAAGACTGCTGCATATGGTCACTTCGGAAGAAATGATCCTGATTTCACATGGGAAAAAACCGATAAAGTTGATGTCCTAAAAAAAGAATTCAATAAATTCTTAAATAAAAAATAAAAAATTAATAATAACATAACCGTCCTATATTAAGTCACTTACAGAAAATTCAAAACGTAAGTGAGGGGCGCGAAGTGCGCCAGGAAAACAAAATGCTACTTGACCTACATACACATAGCACCGCTTCTGACGGAACCTATTCTCCGGAAAAACTTGTTCTTGAAGCTGCAAAAAAACAACTTAAATATTTATCTCTTACAGATCATGATACCATTGATGGCTTATCGCAAATCACGTCAGTGCCGGATGAACTCATCTTCATAAATGGCGTTGAGATAAGTGCAGAATTTCCGAAAACACTTCATATTCTTGGTTATGGGTTTGATCCGAACCAAGCTGAACTCAATAGCACACTTAAAGAATTGCAAGATTTCCGTCTCAATCGAAATAAGAAGATGATAGGGAATATGAAAACCTTTGGCTTTGATATTACTCTTGAAGAACTGGAAAAAGAAGCAGGCGGGGAACTAATCGGTAGACCTCACTTTGCACATTTATTTGCAAGGAAAGGATACGTGAGTTGCTATCAAGAAGCCTTTGATAAGTATCTCGATAAGGGAAAACCTTTGTATCTTAATAAGAAAAGATTACCTCCCCAAAAAGCAATAGAACTTCTTCGCAATGCAGGTGGAATTCCTGTGATAGCTCACCCATATCAGACCAGACTTGTTAATGATGAACTTGAAGAACTGATTGTAGAACTTACGGATTTTGGATTAATGGGAATAGAAGTATTTTATTCTCAACACACTCCAGAGCAGATTAGATTTTATAAATATCTTGCAGATAAATATGGGCTGCTGATTACAGCAGGATCAGATTTCCATGGGTCAACAAAACCGGATATTGAATTGGGGATGAATGTTGAAGATGAACTTCTGCAGCCCTTCCTTCAAAAGGCAATAAAATAACACATGAGACTTTCAAGAAAAAGCGAATATGCATTACTTCTTTTGCTGAAGGGCTGACTTGTCTGGTTGGATTAATTATGTATTTATCTTTGAATAAAGCAATCGATTGGACGTTAGCGCCGTTTCTTGTATTTGGAGGTATTCTTTCTGTGCCACTAGCGGGGATAACCGTAAAAAAAATGAATACAGATAAATTACGATTAATAATTGCCATCGTAACAATTGGTCTTGGATTGTTAACTCTTGGGAAAATTTTTATTAAATAAATCAAAAAGGAAAATTAATTAAGGCACAGAAATTACCTGAACCTCACGGTGGAATGGGATTGGTGAATCGAATCATTCCAAAAAATAAGGGAAGGGACTTTATTAACGCAATTAAGGATAAAAAAGTCTACACAATAAGTGATGCTGATCTCTCAATGTTTTATAGTATTGCAAATGGATTGCTATCACCACTTATTGGTCCCATGGATGAGAAAGAATTTAACAAAGTTCTTGAAGAAGAAGTTATCGAAAGAAATGGGAAAAAATATGCTTGGACTATCCCGATTTCCTTTCCAATCTTCAAAGATGAGAAGGATAAATTACGAATTGGTGAAACTGTCGCCATAAAAAATGAGAATGATGAACTCGTTGGGTCATTAAAAATATCCGACATATTTTATTTCGATAAGAATAAATACAATCTCTCTGTGTATGGTACGGATAGAAATGATCATCCTGGTCCAAAAATAGTAAATGATGACCCAAGAGATTACTTGCTCAGCGGAGAAATTTGGGTATTAGAACCAAAGCATACTCACTATTATGAAAAGTACATGTATTCCCCAGAAGAAACGAGGAAGTTATTTAAGGATAAAGGATGGGAGCGAATAGTTGCCTTTCAGACACGAAATCCTCTGCACAGAGCTCATGAATATGCCTTGGTCTATGGATTGGAAACCCTCATCAGAGAAGGGTATAATGCGGGTGCAGTGCTTAATCCGCTTGTTGGGGCGACAAAATCTGATGATGTACCTGCTGATGTTCGAATGAAAACATATGAGGTGTTAATCAATAATGGCATTATCGGTGAAGGTGACCGCGATGAAGAACTCTGGAAAGAAAAAGGGATGTCCTTCAAAGATCATCTTATGCTTATCGGTATGGATGTAAAAATGTTCTATGCCGGACCCAAAGAAGCGATAATGCATGCAATATATAGACAGAATTTTGGTTTTACAGATATTATTATTGGGAGAAAACATGCTGATGCCTCATTTGATGACGGGACACCTGCGTGGGGTGATTTCGATGCTCAGGAAATTTTTAATAACCTCAAAGGTGAATTACAGACCCAACCGGTGAATGTCGGTTTTGCAGCTTTCTTTGAAGAGATCAATAGAGTCGGATTGATTAAAGAGTATTCTCAGAAAGGTTACCATACCGTCGGCATTTCTGGCAAAGAAGTTCGACGAAAATTACATGCTGGTGAGGAACTTGATCAGAGAATAATGAGAAAACCAGTCGCGGATGTTTTAGTAAAGTTCTATGCTGGAAAAGGAGAATGAAAATGATCAAAAGCAAAAATATTACATGGCATGAAAGTGGGATCTCAAAAGAGGATAGAGAAAAGCAAAACGGGCATAAAGGTGCTGCTATCTGGCTGACTGGTTTATCCGGCTCAGGAAAATCAACTGTTGCTGTTGAACTTCAAGCACAGTTATTCGAAGCCGGATGTCAGGTTTTCATCTTAGATGGTGACAACATCAGGCATGGACTGAATAAAGACCTTGGTTTTTCACCAGAGGATCGGGAAGAGAATATCCGCAGAATTGGTGAAGTTGCAAAACTTTTTGCGGATGCAGGTATGATCGCAATAACCTCATTCATTTCTCCTTACAGAAAAGATAGAGATATAAATCGAGAGCTTCTCTCCAAAGGCGAATTCATTGAAGTTTATGTAGAAGCGCCACTCAATATCTGTGAAGAGCGAGATCCTAAAGGGTTATACAAAAAAGCGCGTGCAGGGATCATCCCGGAATTTACCGGTATCTCAGCTCCATATGAAGAACCTTTGAATCCAGAAATAGTGATCAATACAGATAAATTGTGCGTTAAGGATTCTGCTGATAAAATAATTGATTATTTAAAAAATCATAAAATAATTAACTGCTGATATTTTGGATTGTTAAATTTAAATAGTTCTAAAAATTAAAAAATTTTATGATCGCCAATGAAATCAATCGAGCACAAAATTGGATAGAAAAGTTGGATTTTGAGAAAGTCTCACATTGCTATGAGCGTGCATTTGAACTTATTGATCTCACGGTTAATGATTTGAAAAATAAAAGTTTTATACGAGAGTTGTTGAGTTATCGGGAGCTGCTTGCAACGAAATATATTCAAAAATTTAATGATCCTAGGACAAACTCAGGATTATTGCGAGTTTTACTTACCTTGAACTCAGGCAGCTTTAACACGGCTCGTCAATAAATGAAAAGCAAGAGGAAATATTTTTCCTGACTTTTAACATTTTACATCTCATGAGAATTTTCTTGACAAAAATTTGTTTAAAATAATCTATAAAAAAGCTCATCAAGCAAAAAAATAATTAGGAGGATTAAAATGAGCAAACGTACACCCAATGTAAATACAATAATCATCGGTGGGAACATCGTCCGGGATCCGGAAATCAAAGAAGTCGGAGACAAGAAAACCAAAGTTACCACGATCACTATTGCTAATAATCGTCCCTACCAGGATAAAGATGGAAACTGGCAGGATGAAACCACTTTTGTAGATGTCGAAGCGTGGGGCAATCAGGCAAAGAAGATCGAAAACAATGCAGAAAAAGGAAGTCCGATTCTTGTTGAAGGGAATCTGAAACTAAACCAGTGGGAAAACAAAGAGGGCAAAACCGTATCAAAAATTCTTATTAGAGCTGATAAAATACATGTCCTTGAGCACGAAAAGAAATAAGGAGTGAGCTCAAAACATCAAAATCTAAGTAATATTATCAGAATCTATCGAAGACGGTTTATTATTCGTATTTGCTATTTCATGCTGAGCAACATCGGGATAGTTGATTTCTATCTTAAAACTATGTATAATTAAGAAGACACTTATTTTCTAAAAATTTTTTCCATTTAATGCCAATAATTTTACTCTTTTCCTTCTTCCTCATCTTATTTAGTCTATCCCTTCTTATTTCTCATAGAAGAAAAAATCACGATCAACATTCATTCTCCATCATTATTCCTTGCAGAAACGAGGAGTATAATCTTCCTATACTCTTTCGTTCTTTAGATGACCTTGAATATCCAAAGGATTTGTATGAGATAATTCTCATTGATGATGCTTCACAAGATGATACCCCAAAATTAATTAAAAAATATTGTGAAGACAAACCAAACTGTCTTAGTATAATCGTCGAGCAAAAAAGTGAAGAATATAAAGGGAAAAAGTTTGCATTGAAAAAAGGGATTGAAAATGCTCAATTTGATGATTTTCTTTTTACCGATGCGGATTGCATTGTACCTTCAAACTGGATTGACTCTTTTAATAAATCCGTATCTAATAGAATCGGAATGGTTGTTGGTTATTCACCAGAAAAGGACGTTTCTTCCTTTCGAAGATTTACACAGATCATTACTGCGGATTTCTATTGCGCGACGATCAATCTTGGGGTTCCCTTCAGTAACAATGGAAGGAATCTCTCCATAAGTAAGAAAGCTTACGAGCAAGTTGATAGATTCGAGAAGATTAAGAACTTCACATGCGGAGAGGATAAGCAATTACTTAACCTTATTAAAAATACAAATTATAAAATCATCTATAATGCAGATTGCAAAGTTTATACACATCCCCAAGTGAAAAATCATGTGAACCAACAAAAACGTCGTTATGGTCAATTTTCATTATCATCTCCTCTTTACAAAATTATATCATTGTTAATTTTCTTGTTCTTTCTGTATTTGCCATTCCATATAATTTTCTATAAAGATTGGCTTGGATTGGTGATTTATTATATTTCGTTTCTAATTTTTTGGATTGTTGGTTTGATAAAACATAGAGAGTTATTCTGCGTCTTCGATCTATTATATATTCTTGCGTACCCTTATTATTTAATCTACTATTCTCTGCTTGGTATGTACAGCAAATGGACGTGGAAATAAGCTTATATTTTTGAATAAATGAAATTATCCAAATCATCTAAAACCATTATTATTATTCTCAAAGTAATAATAACAGCGTTAATACTTTATTTCATATTCAAAAAAATACAATTCCAACAGCTAATTCATGATTTTGTTTCAATCAAAGTATGGATAATCCTACTTATAATTTTCACAACTATCATCAAGCTTCTAATTCAGGCATATAATTGGGGAAAATATCTTAAACTGAATTCTGACTACACCCCAAAGAAATATGAGGTACTCAAATCTTATTTTGTTGGATTGGCACTGCGTTTTTTCGGCCCTGGCGGTATTGGCGTGATCGGGAAAATATACTTTGTAAATAACAAAAAGAAAGCAACTTTAGCTTCAATAGGAGTCGAGCGAGTATTCCTCACATGGAAAAATCTCTTCTTTGCAGCTTTTGCGGCGATTTTCTTTTTCACAGATATTAATATGATCATAAAAATAATAGTTCTGATCGCAGTAATATTTCTCCCGTTCATAATTTATCTTTTTTCCTTTTTTACAAAGAATGAGAATATCCAGTTATACTTATTAAATTATTTAAAAAAAACACCTGGAATAATGCTTGCACAGATTATTTTTGTGTTTATTACATTCTATCAATATTTTATTCTTTTGAGAAATTTCGTTGATATTAATTTTTTTAAAATCATGATCTCTGTACCACTCATCCATATTTCTCACATTATCCCTCTTTCATTTAATGGATTTGGTCTTCGTGAGACCTTTGCGATTGAAGTTTTCTCAAAATATGGTATTGGTCCCGAACTTGCGGTGACAGCTACATTTTTAATATTTTTTTTCAATTCGGTTGTTCCTGCTTTAATTGGAGTTTATTACATTTTTAGAATTAAACATAACAAAGAGGTGATAGCATATGAAAACTAATGCTATCTTTGCTGAAGAGAGAAATGTCGTGACAAATCATCTCTTTTCCGGCTTGGTATTCCAATTATAAATAGTTAGAATTTTGAAACAAATTAAGAAAAACTTGACACACCATTGCTTGAAAAATAAGAAACATCTAAACATACTCTGAAAGGAGATCGTATGGGAAAGAATATAATTAAGGCCATAACTTTTTTATTGATCGCATTTTTTGTGCTTTCAGCCTGTTGTCATAAACCACCTCCGCCTATTTCCCAGACTGAGTTGGGTGACCTTCGTGCAAAAGTCGAACAATGCGAAGCACAAGTTGGTGCACAAAATGCAGAAATTGAAGCACTCCAGATGGAATTGCAACAGAAAAAAGTTGAACTTCAAAATCTACAGGATTACGAACAACAGCTAAAAGACGACGGTTTTTTAGGGGAGGAGTAACATGAAAAAGTATATCGCGCTATTCGTTTTATTGATGATACTATCTACTTTTCTGCAGGCAGAAGTTCGCTACCTGACAGAAGAGGAATACAAAGACCTCTCCAAAGAAGAAACCCTCAAGTACTGGGAAGCTCTGGAAAACGAGATGATGATGCTTCAGGTTCGTCAGGCAAACACGTGTCCACAAATTGCTGAGAATGAGCTAGGGATTGCAGCTCTAAAAGAAGACATCATTCTTCTCGATCAGGAATATGATGTAATCTACACACGCATAATGAACTCAATTGGTACAGTCTCTCACAGTGAGTTGGTCGAATTCGATCAAAAACTAAATGAGATCAAAAACAAACTTGATTACTATGATCAACTTCCTAATTCCGAGCTTTATAAAAGCAATCAGGAAATTAAGAATTTCATTGCTCAGTATGAAGACCTGAAGGGTGAGGATCTTGCAAAAGTTCCACAGTTCCAGCAGGATTTTGCAGAAATTGATAGTAGAATTGAGATGCTTCAGGAGAATATGTATCCTTATGGTGAGTACTATGAGGATGAATATGCTGTCGTGAAAGGTGATTATTTAGTGAAGATCGCCGGTTACGATCATATTTATAATGATCCTGAAAAGTGGGGGATCATCTTTCGAGCAAACAGAGATCAAATCAAAGATCCGGATTTGATATATCCCAATCAGGTTTTCAAAATACCTCGTGGGCTTCCCTCAAGCTGGAAAGTTTATAAAGGTGAATGCCTATGGACTATTTCAAGTTATCCCGAGATATACAATGATCCGTTCCAGTGGCCTAAAATTTACCGAGCGAATACAGATCAGATCAAAGACCCTGATTTGATTTATCCAAACCAGATTCTTAGAATACCCCGAGACTGATATATATTCTTAAAAGCCCCTTATCTCATTATTCGGAATAAGGGGCTTTTGTTGTCTTAAGAACAGATCATGAAAACATATATTCCGATAAAAAAAATATCACAGGCATTTATTGCAGTCGGCATCACCACAATAGTCATCTTTCTTGTTAATTTCTTCTTTACAAGAGAAAAAATTATTGTGAGAAAATCCACATTCAATGTCGGCCAGATCTCGAATCAAACTATCGTAGCTCCCTTTAATTTCTATATTTATGAAGACCCCGAAGTCCTTAAAAATAAACAGGTAAAAGCAGAAGAGCGTGTATTATCAAAATACCAACTATCTGATGATGTCACTTTTGATGTTCAGTCTCATATTAATGAATTCTACAGTTTGTTGGATAAGGCATTTGTGCGGGATTCTCTAAATTCAGATTTAATACTGAATTTTGATCAAGATGGGTACGGCTTCAGCGAACAGGAGCTAAAATTTCTGGAGAACAAAGATGCCCGCGAACAACTTTTTGAATTTTTGCTTGTGAAGGTAAAAAGTGTTCTTGGAGTCGGAATCCTAAAAAGCGAACCCAATAATGAAAAAATTACTCTGGTTGAGGGTAATACCGAAAAAGTGGTTTCTATAAAGGAACTTTTCACAAAAAAAACAGCGCTCAACTATATTCTCAATCAACGCACGCCAAGGTTTCGCTCTGACGAGTGGAAAAGTATCATTGAGAAAGTTCTTAATAATATCTTACAACCCAATATCATCTATGATAAGGATGCAACAGGTATTGCAAAGAAAAGAGCCAGCGAAAGTGTTCCGCCTGTGCTCGGAGAAGTCCTCAAGAATGAATTGATCGTGCAGGAGCATCAGAAAATAACAGGGGACATGCTTCGAAAATTGGATGCTCTTGAACAGGCTGAGCAACAAAGGACACTTACAGAGCAAGCAGGAAAACAGGTCCTTTCTCACGTTGCAGAATTTATTTATATTTTCCTTGTGCTTTCTCTCTTTATTATATTATCATATTTCATGTATCCAGAACTCCTAATGACATTTTCTTTATTCAGAACCTTTCTGTTTTTCACAGCATGTATTGCACTTCTTCTCATTCTGATAACAAATCTCACTACCTGGTCTGCCTATATTCTTCCTTTTGGCTTGCCCATTATTCTTCTCGCATTCCTGATCAATGTTCCAGCTGCAATTATCTTTGGTTTTGTAAACTATTTTCTGGTAGCAGGTTTGTTGGACTGGAAGATCATCCCCGCAATGATTATTTGTCTGTCAGGCATGAGCGCCGTACTTCCTCTTGAGAACCCTAGAAGTCGAAGAGATTTCTATAATGCCACATTCTATATGCTGATCTTTTTTGTTGGACTTGTTTTAATTTTTGGTGCAATACAACATACAAAAATACTCGAAATTTTGAATGATATCAAGTGGGGAGTTTTAGGAGGATTAATTTCTCTTGTCGGTAGTATGACCCTTCTTGCTCCAATCGAACAACGCTTGCCTGTCATCACAAACATACACCTTCTTGAGCTGTCGGATTTCAGTAATCCGTTATTAAAATCACTTACTGAAGTTGCTTCTGGAACCTATCACCATTGTATAATAGTGGGAAATCTTGCTGAGACGGCTGCCAAGGCAATAGGAGCAAACCCGATTCTGTCACGCGTGGGAAGTTATTATCACGATATTGGAAAGACCAAGAATCCCGAATACTTTATCGAAAATACTACTGAAGAAGAAAACATCCACAATCAACTAACTCCGAACCAGAGTGCGCAGGTAGTAAAGCATCATGTTGAAGATGGGGTTAAGCTAGCGCGGGAGCATCACATTCCCAAAGCTATAGTCGATATTATACAGCAGCATCACGGTACTTCACAGATCAGCTTTTTTATGAATGAAGCACTTAAGCATGAAGAAAAAATAGATGAGAAGGATTTTCATTACAATGGCCCAAAACCTCAAAGCAAAGAAGCTGCTATCGTAATGATTGCTGATATTGTAGAATCAACAACCAAATCTCTGGATGAGCCAACAGTTGAAGAAATTGAGAATGCTGTGAAGAGAAGCGTCAAGCGTCTAATTGATACTGATCAACTTTCAGAGAGTGAAATTTCTCTAAGGGAATTAAAAACTTTACAGCAAAGTATGATACCCATCTTACTTGGTATCTATCAAAAACGTATTGCATATCCGGAATAAATGGAAAAAAGTAATCAGCAGATAATCAATGAAACAGATGCCGAGATAGACCAACGGCGGATACAAAAACTCATAACGCATATTTTAAAGAGTGAAGAATTAGCTCTTGAGACAATTATCAATATTGTCCTTACCGATAACGCTACAATCCATGAACTTAACAAGAAATTCCTCGGTCGTGACCGCCCAACTGATGTGATATCCTTTAATGTGCATACCGAATATTTACCCAGTGAATTACAAATTCTAGGTGATGTCTACATCTCTGTTGAAAAAGCCAATGAACAGGCAGAAAATTTTCATGTACCACTTCAGGATGAGCTTCAACGGCTTGTCACGCATGGAATTCTTCATCTTATTGGACATGAACATGATAATCCCGAGCAGCAAGAGAAAATGGAAGCTCTAACCGAGAAGTATCTCGCATTTGCAGAAGTGGAGAAGTAGCAATGGCTTCTAAGGTCATATTGATGGTTGTATCTCTTGTACTCTCAGGATTTTTCTCATCCTCGGAAACAGCACTTTTCTCGCTTTCAAGAATGTATCTGAAAAAGTTGGAGAATTCAAAAAAATGGTCGAGTAGGTATATTCCCCAGCTTCTCAAACATCCACAGCAGCTTTTGATCACAATACTCCTCAGCAACACAGTTGTAAACGTTACATTTGCTTCTTTAGCTGCAATGATAGCCCTTGACATAACTCGTTCAATTCCGGGGCGTTCTGCTGCTCTTGCACTTGTAGTTGAAATTATCCTTGCAACTGTGATCGTGCTCATTTTTGGCGAAGTGGTTCCTAAAGTATTCGCTATCAAGTATGCCGAGAAATATTCGACTGTGATAGCTATTCCGATTGGATTTTTTAAAATCATTCTATTTCCGGTTGTTAAAATATTGGAACTCTTCACAAATATTTTTACCAAAGGCACGGATCGTGGCTTAATGGATTCAAATATAAAAATTACTTCTGAAGATATAAAAAGTATTGTTTATGATGAAGCTCCGGATATGGTTGATATTCATAAAGAAGAACGTGAAATGCTGAATAGTGCTTTCGAGTTTTCAGATACAAAAGTAAAAGAGATACTCACTCCAAGGATTGATATTACAGCAGTTGAGATAGAAGATGGCATTGAAAATCTTATTCGTGTCATTAAAGAGAGTGGTTTTTCTCGTATTCCGATCTATCGCGGAACGATCGATAATATAATTGGTATGGTGTACAGCAAGGATATTATACTTAATCTCGGATCTCAGAAGCGGATAAAAGATTTAATGCGTCTCTGCTACTTCATCCCGGAAAACATGAAACTGATCTTCATCTTAAACTATTTCAGAAAAAATAAGATCCACTTGGCAGTTGTGGTGGATGAGTATGGCGGCACAACCGGTTTGGTTACTCTGGAAGATGTTTTGGAAGAGATCGTTGGTGAAATTCTCGATGAAACAGATGTTGAAAAGATAGAGATTAAGCCCATTACACAGGACGAATATATTATTGATTGTTCGACTGATTTTGATGATGTATGTAAAAAGTTCGGGTTGGAAGTTGATGATCAATTTGATAGTTTTTCCGGTTTCCTGTACAATCTTTTCGGTAAGATACCCCAACAAGGTGAAACAGTTATTTTTAAGGATAAATACAAGTTTACTGTCGAATCTATCGATGGGCAGCGAATTAAGAACGTACGTCTGAATATCTTGTGATCACAACATGAAGAATAAATTCTGGTTGGTTATATTTATTCTGATCCTGCCCCTTGTGTGCTTTGCAGAAGAAACAATTTATGAATATAACATTCATTATGCAGGGCTTCCTGTTGCGCTTGTTAAGATCTTAGTGGATACAACAGACTCGTTACAGACGATCACTCTTGAAAGTACTTCAAGAGGACTTGTCTCAGCACTTTTTTCTATAGAGAATACTTATGTGAGTTCATGCAACACTGCTTTCTTATCTTTTTATTTTTGGAAAACGATTTACCAGCAAAATGTGCATGAGAAAAAAGTTGTTCTTTTCAATCAAAAAGAGGGGAGTATTGTTGTTCGTAATTTATTAGCCGGTAAAATTGATTCACTCCAATGCAATAGTCCGATTTATGATATCCTTAGCATGACTTTTTCGTTGCTTTCTGATCTGCCGGAACAAAAGCAGTATACTTGCTATGGAAATTATCGCATATGGCAGCTCAATGCAGTAAAAACTAAGACGGTAACTCTTCGCTACCAGGAAAAAAAATATGGATGCTTTGAGTACAGGATCAATTCTGAAATTCAGTATGATTCCAAGATTAGTTCCAGAACAGATATTCTTACTAATAATATTTTTAAAAGCAGGGGAACGACCTATTACTGGGTCAGCCAGGAAGCGCCACACCTGCTGCTAAAAGCCAAATACAAGCGTTTCCCTTTTAGTATATTTTTATATCTGACCAATATTTATACGCAGTAATTTTTTAAAGGACAATTTTTTCAAAACTTGACATATTAATAATCGGTTTTGTTTTATCAAAATATGAAAATGGGATTTAGAATTGCTTTAGTTATATGGACAATTCTTATGCTGACATTGTCCTCGATGCCGGATTTTCAAGCACCGGAAGGTTTTCCAAAATACGCTGATAAGATCGTTCATTTGTTCGAATATGGAATATGGGCAACTCTATTTCTCCTGATGTTGAAGCAGGAAGACAGGATAAATAAACTATTGGGTGCATTTGTCGCAGTGCTTGTTTTTGGTGGTGTAATGGGTGTGCTTGATGAAATACATCAAAGCTTTATATCCGGTCGTTCTATGGACAAATATGATTTTCTCGCCGACATGATAGGAATTACAGTTGCGATAATTATTTTCCGCATTTTTTACAAGAAAGCACGATATTATATTCCTGAAAGAAAAAAATAAAGAAAAGTCTTACAATAGCAATATGAAATACCAAGCACCACGCGGAACCTATGATATTTTGCCAGAAGATATTAAGAAATGGCATTACATAGAAAACATTATACGAAAACTTACCTCATTATATAATTATTCTGAAGTTCGTACTCCAATTTTTGAACAACTCGATCTTTTTCAACGAAGTGTAGGTGAAGACACAGACATTGTCGAAAAGGAGATGTACACTTTTGAGGATAAGAAGGGACGCAATCTCGCACTACGCCCGGAAGGGACTGCTTCTATTGCACGTATGGTTGCAGAACGCAATCTTCAATCATCCAAAAAGGAACCTTTGCGGCTTTGGTACGAAGGTCCGATGTTCCGGTATTCGAGACCTCAAAAAGGTCGACACAGGCAGTTCTATCAATTTGGTGTGGAGTGTATAGGATCACCAAAACCGATCGTTGATGCCGAAATTATTGCCATCGGCTGGCAGATCCTTCAGGAAGCAAAGGTGCCTGATGTATCTCTCGAAATCAACAGTGTGGGTTGTCCGGATTGCAGGGATAAGTATAATATTTTACTAAAAAATTTTTTGTATAAAGACCGAGATAAATATTGTGAAGACTGCCAACGTAGAATGGAACAGAACCCACTGAGAGTTTTTGATTGTAAAAATAACATCTGCCGGCATCTAATAGTGAATGCTCCGCGTATGCTGGATAATCTTTGTGAGGAGTGTGCCCAACATTTCAAAGAAGTGAAGAAAAATCTGGAAATGATGAATGTGCCCTTTACTGTTAACCCTGAAATTGTCAGAGGATTGGATTATTATACAAAAACAGCATTTGAATACAAAATAAATTATCTCGGAGCCCAGGACGCATTAGGTGGAGGTGGTAGGTATGACGGCTTGATCGAATATCTTGGTGGAAAGCAAATACCGGCAGTAGGGCTCTCAATGGGATTAGAAAGAATAATCCTGTCCTTGGAAAAATCTGGCTTTTCTTTTCCTGAAGAGGATAATCTTGAAGTGTTTATTATTCCTATCGGTGCTGAAGCACTTCAGGCATCCATTGATATGATGCAGGAACTTCATAAAGCAGATATATCAGCAGTTGTAGCAGATGAGAATTCATCTATTGGAAACAACTTAAAGCTATGCGACAAAAACAATGTTTCTTTCGCTGTATTGATCGGCGGTAATGAACTGAAATCAGGTTTGTATGTCGTAAAAAACATAAAAAAGAAGTCACAATCAGAAGTCATTAAAGAAGAAGTCATAAACTTCATAAAAACTAATGAGGGGGTAGCATAATGATACTGGTAACCGGTGCGGCGGGTTTTATTGGATCACATCTTGTTGAGCAATTGCTTTGCAAGAGGGAAGTTGTTATCGGACTGGATAATATCAGTGATTTCTATGATGTGGCATTAAAGCAACACAATCTAAAACTCATTAATGAAAGTCCTCATACCGAAAAGAATTTCACATTTATTCGTGGAGACATAACAGGAATGTCATTATTGCAGATACTTTTCAACGAATATGATATTGATAGTGTGATCCATCTCGCGGCAATGGCTGGAGTCCGTCCATCGATAGAAAACGCACCCTACTATCAGAAGGTGAATATTGAGGGAACTCAAAACCTGCTGGAATGTTGCAAGAACCATAATGTTAAGAAATTTATCTTTGCATCTTCTTCCTCGGTATACGGAAATAATGAAAAAATACCTTTCTCCGAAGATGATCCGGTGGACAGACCAATCTCACCTTACGCCGCAACCAAAAAGGCGGGCGAGCTACTTTGCCATACTTATCATTATCTCTATGATATGGATATTGCCTGTTTGAGGTTTTTCACAGTGTATGGTCCTCGTCAGCGTCCAGATCTTGCGATCCATAAATTCTCTCAGTATATTATAAATAAAAAGGCGATACCATTTTTCGGCGATGGCACTACTTCAAGAGATTACACATATATTGATGATATAATTGATGGTGTTATGAAAGCTTTTGCCTGGATAAAAAAACATAAGGGTGTGTTCGAGATCATAAATTTAGGGAATAATGAGCCGGTAACCCTCGAAAAACTGGTAAAAGAAATATCGGAGAATTTTGAGTATGAAGTGCTTACAGATAAGCAACCAATTCCCAAAGGTGATGTGCAGAGAACCTATGCTGATATATCAAAAGCGAAAAAATTATTAAATTATAACCCAAAAACCAATTTAAAAAATGGGTTAAAAAAATTTTATGAATGGTTCAATTCGTATTATAAATTAAATTTGATGGAGTAAGATGTTTGACTTATTAGAAAACTGGAAAAGAACTGAATATGCTGGTGACTTGAATATTGAATTTGAAGGACAGGATGTTGTGATCATGGGGTGGGTTCATAATCGACGGGATATGGGCAATCTTATTTTTATTGATCTGAGAGATGTAAAGGGTATTGTACAGGTTGTGTTCAATCCCCTGAACAGTACTCGACTTCTGACAAAAGCGCATAATCTTCGGCTTGAATATGTGATCGCAGTAAAAGGAACTGTTGCTGTACGTCCCGACGAAATGATAAATCCCGATTTGAAAACAGGGAAGATCGAAGTGATTGCAAAGGAATTAAAAATACTCAACTCATCCAAAGAACTGCCTGTTCAAATAAATGAAAAAGTTCTCGCCGATGAGGATTTGCGTTTGAAATACCGATACCTCGACTTGAGGCGACAAGAGTTGCAGAGCAAAATATTACTTCGGCACTATATAATTTATGAAATGAGGAAATTTCTTGTTGAACAAAATTATTATGAGATAGAAACCCCTTTACTTGTGCGAAGTACACCTGAAGGTGCTCGGGATTATCTCGTTCCCAGCAGGGAATATAAAGGGAAATTCTATGCTCTTCCTCAATCACCCCAGATTTATAAGCAGCTTCTTATGATCAGCGGATTCGATAAATATTTTCAAATTGCTCACTGCTTCCGCGACGAAGATCTTCGAGCAGACAGACAACCGGAGTTCACTCAGCTTGATGTTGAAATGAGCTTTGTATCCCAGGAAGACATTTTTGAGATTATGGAAAAGATGTTCTATAGAATATTCAAAGAGATACTAAATATCGAATTACCAATTCCTTTTCCAAGACTGTCTTATCATGATGCAATGAGTCGTTTTGGTTCTGATAAACCGGATCTCCGATTCGGCATGGAAATTCAGGACGTGACCGATATTGTGAAAGATGCTGAATTTCGAGTGTTCTCCTCTGTAGCTAAATCCGGTGGATGTATACGTGCGCTCAATGCAAAGGGCTGCGGAGAATATACAAGAAAAGATATTGATAAACTTGAAAATATTGCGAAACACCTTGGTGGCAAAGGGTTAGCACGCATGAAGGTCGAAGGTGGCACCTTACACTCTAATATAGATAAGTTCTTCTCCGATGAGATTAAGTTGGATATCAAGGAACGCATGGAAGCAGAGGAAGGTGATCTCATTCTTTTTGTGGCTGATAGAGAGAAGGTCGTGTGCAAAGTTCTTGGTGGACTAAGGAATCATCTTGCGAAAGAGCTTGAGCTCATCGATAACTCCCAATTTAATTTTCTATGGATTACAGATTTTCCACTTTTTGAATGGAATGACGAAGGCGAGAGGTGGGAAACTGCTCACCATATGTTCACCATGCCTAAGGATGAACACATTCCATATCTCGATGATCCCGAAAAATATGGCGACATTATCGGGCAGCTTTATGATTTGGTTTGTAATGGGTTGGAGCTGTCTTCAGGCAGTATTCGTTGCCACAGGCCTGATATTCAAAGAAAGATATTCAATATAATCGGCATCGAAGGAGAGGAACTTGAGCGACGTTTTGGTTTCTTCCTGAGAGCACTTGATTATGGCACACCTCCACATGGTGGAATCGCTCCCGGAATTGATAGAATTGTTATGATCATGACCGCTGCAGACTCCATCCGTGATGTTATCGCCTTCCCAAAATCTCTCAAAGCAGTGGACCTTATGAGTGAGTCTCCTTCTGAAATAGATATTTCCTTGCTGGATGATTTGGGACTGGTGATAAAAGAATAGACCTAACCCCAGTCTACGATAAGGCTACGCTCTGGTAAAGCATTTCTTTCATTCTTTTTTATGTGTAATATACTGCAAGTATATTTATTATTTTTTATTTGACAAGAAAAATAACGAACTAATATTCGTAAGAGCTTGTTAAAAAACTTTTTTTTAAAAGAGATTATTATTTAAGATGAATTTGTTAAGTTTTTTTTATCGAAAAAAGTGTTTTATATACTGTATGGTTCAGTATAATATATGTTAGGTGCAATCATTTCCAGATATTTAGCAATTTATAGACGAAGTTAACAATGTTTGATTCACTTGGTTGGTTAGAATTTTTACCATCTTATCTAATTCAAAATTTAATAAAGAATGAAAATAAAGTCTTAGAGTTGGTTAAATTACGTTCACATGCGTTTTTTCATATACTTCCACTTTCAAATGATATGTTTGCTGAAATAATCCTAAGCTCAAATTGGGCAATTCGTCGAACCCAAGAAAATATTTACATTATGGCTAAGAAAACTATGCTTGATAAATCAGAAAAAGAATTACTTGAAGTGGTATTTAGAACTCGTGTTTTTCCACAAAATCCAGTGGGTTTAAAGATGACTGAAGAAGAAATAGATAAAGCATTGAGAAACATAAACTCTCTTAGTGACTTAAAAGAGTATTTTGTGCAAAGAGACAAAGAAGAACCTCGCTTACACCATGACACTTTTGGCATTGGTAAAAAAATCATTAATAAAGTGGATAGAATACTCGAAAGGTAGTTTTAAAATTTTGTATAACAAATGGTTGCAACGGGCAGCATAGATGTCGCTGCTGAGCTCAAGCGTTAAAAAATTAAAAAGTTGGAAGGTTGGAAAGTTAAAAGGTTTAGAAAGAATTGGAAATTAAAAGAAATAATCAGGGTTAATTTTTATTGACAGGAAATTTAAAATATTTAAACAGAGATTTAATAATTAAATTATAAGATTAACTTTAGTAAAAAATAAAGTAAATAAAGGTAATAAAAATTGAATTTAAGCAGGATTATAACATTGTGAAAATGAGTAAAGATAATAATAGTAATATAAATAATATTGTATTGATAATATACTGCGGAGCTAAGCAGTATAATGTATATTAGGCTTTGGGGAGATACCAGTTGGACCGATCAAAATCGGGTAGAGATATCATCGACTGGGCGATATTAGTCACTGCTATATTTGCTATATTGATCTCAATTATTCTTCCTTTAAGCTTTAGAGCTTGTGACCGCAAAGAAAGAATTCCTCAAATAGATATTAAAGGAAATTTTCTTTATTCAGTCACCCCTCAGCATTTTCCCGAATTAATGGTTAATGTCGCAAAGGCTACGCCGTTTATACATTATTTTGATAAGACGATGTCTGGTAACAAGTTAAAACCTTCAGATTTTATACCCTCTATGACATTATACAGGAAATTCGAACTTATAGTAATCAATAAAAAATCCTATCCAGTTAGTTTGACTCGTTTACGGGTAGCTAATGTAAAGTTCGATACATCTGAACAAGGAGACAGGTTTTGGTTTGATTCAATATGGAGTTTATCGAAAGATGATCAAGTAATTGAGAGAAATCCTGTGATCAATTTAGGTCCTAATGAAGTAAAAAAGATTGAGGTTCTTGTTGGCTATGAATGTATGCCTAGCTATGAATCTTTTTTACTGAATCATAAGATATCTATTAATAAATTCCGACAAATGCTAAAAGATGGAACTCCTCCAGAATTTTCTATAGAAGAAAAGATATTTGGTTATGGTGAAGCACGTGTGCCTAAAACCATTTCGGAATCGCTGCAGGAAGGGTTTGCACGAGTTGTTTATTTACCCGTATTTGAAGAATATCTTGCTCAAATCAATTTTTCAGAGCTGCAGTTTGTTGTTTCAGACTATCTTGGCAAAGACTTTTTTTCAAATAAAATTGACTCGACAGATAAATTTGGAAAATAGATTTTACTAAAACCTAACCACCGCTTAACCTGACAGAAACGCTGGCGGGATTTGAAATTTTTAGTTTAGATGGCATTCAAATGTTTATTTGGAGAATTTATAGTTTATCTGCATTTTGCGTTTCTGCAAGTGACACTTTTCCGTTATAAATAGGAGACAGATAAAATGGCATGGGAACATAAGAAATCAGGAACAACCATCTTTTTCGATATTGTAAGACATTTTTTGATATTATCAGGAACGTGCTACGTTGTTTTCTTAATCTGGAAATATAGTTGGATATTTGCCCTAATTGCTGCTATTCCAGTATATGTCATTATGCTTAATCTTTTTGGTTTTCTCACGTTACCACTCTACCTTCTAACTCCGGAAAACAGGATGAAGGCAAAGGCTTTTAAAGCCTTTCAGAATGGTGATTTTGAGACTGGGAAAGCGCTGACTGATAAATTTACAAAAGAGGTCAATGTAAACGTTCCTGAAGAAACACCAACCGATTCAGAAATAAAACCTATTTCTAACAAGCCGGATGCAGGTAACAGCAAATAGCCGCATCTTATCTGCATCGTTAGGCAGCCCAACAAATAAAGCATGAAAGGAAATTTGGAAATTTGACATTAGCAACTTTTTTTACAAATGAGAAATTTTGGGTCTTTATAAATTCTTTTGCACCTTGGTTTTCTGCATTTGGTACAATTGCGGTAGTAATAATTTCTTTATATTTTTCAAGGAAGAGTAGAAATATAGATGTTACAATATCAGCTAGTGTAATTAAAGCTTTCCCAAATCTTCACAAAGATAAAAAAGTATTAAATTTCTTTGCTCTCCATATTACAAATATGGGATTTAGATCACTCACGATTAACAGCATTGGCTGGGAAAGTGGCTTTTCAAAATCAAAAGAGATTATTGGAATTACACCTTTCAATTTGGATGATATGGGTATGTCTTCTAAATTTCCTCCAATAAAATTATCTGATGGAGATCAAGCTGAATATTTTATACCTATTAAAGTATTTATTGATTCAATAAAAATGCCTACCTCCAAAATTAAAAATCATTTTTTACTCAATTCTATTAAAGTTTATACATACACTACAACGGGTAAAATTTTTAAGAGCAAAATTGATAAACAATTAAAAAAGATAATCGTAGATCATTTTAAAAATAAGTAAATTAGTTGTGCTTTCTAACAATCGTCCCACTTGACCCAAAACGCGGTACGACTTTTAATTAACGCTTGTTATGCCATTTAAAGTTAATCTCATAAATTAAGGACATAAAGCCATTTGTGTTTTTGGCAAGTGAACTTTACCGTTAGAAATAGGAAAATATCTAATCACAAATTTTACAGACAGTATCCAATTGAGTTTACTTATTATAACAAGACAAGATATTTTATAGCTGATTTTTATTGTAATGAAAGCAAATTAGTCGTTGAAATTGACGGTGGAATACATGAAACTAAAAAGAATTATGATAAATTAAGAACTGAGATAATTAATCAACTGGGAATGAAGGTTATTAGATTTAGCAACAAAGAAGTAATTGGGGTTGTGTCTAAGGTAATTAAGATATTGAAAATCCATTTATCATCTAAGACTGAATCTTCTTTACTAAAAAAGCAATATTAATTATATATATCTTTAAAACGAGTTTTCCTTCTCAAAGTAAGAGAAGGGACTAATGGATGAGTTATTTGAATAAAAGAACACTCTTTACTCTCATTGCACTCCTTATTATTACCCCGCTCGGTTTTTTTACAAAATTTTATACTGGAAGCGCTTATGCATGGGTAAATAATTCTCTTGGTGGTGTATTTTATGAAATATTCTGGTGCCTACTCATATTCTTGTTGTTTACAAAACTTAAACCAATGATCATTGCTATTGTAGTATTGCTTACGACTTGTACACTAGAATTTACTCAGCTTTGGAGACCTCAGTTTTTAGAGACACTGAGAGACAATTTTATCATAAGAACGATAATCGGAAACTCATTTTCTTGGAGCGATTTTCCTTATTATATAATTGGCTCCATTGCAGGTTTTGCTTTAATAGTACTGATTAAAAGAATTTCAGAGAGATAATCTTGATTGTTCTTTCCTATCAGCCGTATGGCTAGTAGGAATGATTAAGCGCGTTGAAAATTATAGGGCACAGGAATGTGTCCTTTTTTATTTATCCGGAATTATTGCGATACCCGGCAGTTCTTTTCCTGAAAGATATTCCAGTGACGCACCACCGCCAGTCGAAATATGAGAAACTTTATCGGCAAATCCAAATTTTTCTATCGCTGCCGCCGAATCACCGCCACCAATAATTGTAATTCCCGGGCATGCTGCAACAGCCCGTGCAATGCCTTTAGTACCATGAGAAAAACTGCTTATTTCAAACATGCCCATTGGACCATTCCAAATTACCGTTTTGGACAATTTGATGATCTCGGCATATTTTCTCACAGTCAGAATTCCAATATCGAGTCCGATCATATTATCTGGAATGGCATCTATTGGAACTGAATGAAATTCAGTACCTTCAGCCATCTCTTTGGCGACAACTGTATCTTCTGGCAGATATAAGCTGACACCCTTTTTTTTTGCTCGTTCCGTAATTTCCAGAGCAGCGGGGATTTTATCATCTTCAACAAGAGATTTACCGACCTTATAACCGAGCGCCTTAAGAAATGTGTACATCATTGCTCCACCGATGAGGATGGAGTCAGCTTTATCCAGAAGTTGCTCTATAAGGTCGATCTTATCCGACACTTTTGCGCCGCCAAGTATTGCGGTGTAGGGCTTTTGGGGGTTAATGAGTGCTTTATTAAGGAACTCAATTTCCTTTTCGACTAGAAATCCCAGAACTGAGGGAATATATTCTGCCACACCTACGTTTGAGGCATGTGCGCGGTGTGCTGTACCGAACGCATCGTTGACAAATATGTCTCCGAGGGAAGCCAGTTCTTTTGCGAATTCAGGATCATTCTTCTTCTCTTCAGGATGAAATCGCGTGTTTTCAAGAAGAAGGATTTCGCCTGGTTTCAAATTTTCTGCGGCCCGTTTTGTTTCTTCACCTATGCAGTCGTGAGTAAATTGAACCTTTTTGCCAATAATTTCTTCCAATCGTTTTGCAACTGGCTCCAAGCTGAAGGTAGATTTGTCCTCACCTTTTGGACGACCTAAATGAGACATCAAAATGACCGCTGCATTATGTTTCAGTAAAAAATTTATCGTCGGCAATGCGGCTTCTATCCTTGTATCGTCTGTAATATTTTGATATTCATCGAGAGGAACATTAAAGTCAACTCTGACAAGTACTTTCTTGCCGGTTACATCAATATCGGAGATAGTCTTTTTGTGCATATTCCTCCTTATTTATAATTTAAAATTTTAAGATAATGATAAATAAAATCATACTGTTTTTTTAAATGGGCATTATACGCAAGATAGTTTTTCTGTTTTTCAGTACGATATTCCCAGTCGGGCGATAGTAAGATGAGCTCATTCTGGAACTCCCATTTATGTGAAAAGGATTGTCGTGAAATGGTCTCAAGAGATCTGAATTGCTTATATGTGAGAATATTTTCTGCTTCAATATCTTTTAGAAATGCCGGATTTACATAAAAACTATCAACTGCTGCATAAGAATAGATCATGGATTTTTCTTTATTGTTTAAATTTTTGATTTTTTTCAAATTTTGCTGCAACCGTAATCCTGTTGAGTATCGAGTGCCTTCAAAACTCTCGATCTTTTCGATAGGGAAACCCTCTTTCTCCAATTGATCAATAACCTTTAATGAGAGAGAGTAAGGTGTTTTATGATAGACGTGCTGGTCGAAAACATTTTGCACAAAGAATAAGGCGACGAATGATATTATACAGGCAATAACAGGAGTGGTAATCCACCCGGAAGATATTTTTCCCAAAATATTGAACTGAATATTACGTCCGCCTTTTGCAATGGCGATTCCGAGAATAGCCCCGATAACCGCCTGGGAGCTGGAAACTGGCACGAGCGGATATTTTGGTATACCGAGTGACATTAATGCATGACGAATTTCTGTTGAGGCAAAGAGATATAGTACTATTGATTGAGAAAGTACAACGATAAACGCAGTAACAGGCGACAGTTTAAATAGAGATTTACCAATCGTCTTTACGACTTTGTGAGAATAGGTAAAGATTCCAACGGCAATCGCAATACCTCCAATGAGAAACAGTATTTGATTACCCGAAATAGTGAATATATTATACACATTAATGTCATGAAATGGTGAGGAAGAAGTAAAAACTCCCACCACATTAGAGATGTTGTTCGCACCTAGACTATAAGCACCAAAAGCGCCGACAATAATGAGTCCGATTCGTGTATAAGCATCGAGATCAAGCAAGTGGATCTTCGCTTTTGCGAGAAAGAATTTGAAAAATTTATATAATATGATAGCGATAAGTGCTGAAAGCACTGGGCACACTATCCAGGTAAGGACGATTTTTGTCAGGGAAGTAATGTCCGTAATCGATCCGCTGAACATATTCCATCCGATAATTGCACCGACTATTGCCTGAGAAGTAGAAACTGGAAGTTTGAGCTTTGTCATAAAGGCGACGGATAATGCGGCAGCGAGCGCAACAGTAAAAGCTCCGGGCATTGTGTTGATGGAGCCGAGTTTTCCAAGCGTGCCGCTTGCTCCTGATCCTTCGATTACCGCACCAAGTATTACAAAAATAGCAGCTATCCATGCAGCAGTACGGAACTTGATCATTTTTGTTCCAACTGATGTCCCAAATACATTTGCTGCATCATTCGCACCGAGGGACCAGCCGAGAAACAAGCCACTTGAAAGAAGGAGATAGATCATATTTAGATTTGTCGCTTGATTGTATAGATTGCCAAACGTTCGCTCATATCCTCTGCAGAATCAGATATCCTTTCGATCTGCTGTACACAAAATCTTAAATGTATTTTTTGGCTGAGATTGATATCTGATTTGAAGATTTCATTTTTGAGGGACATAGCAATTTTATCAGCTTCTCTTTCATAAAATTTTACTTTATGAATATGATCATTTACGGATGCAATATCCTTAAAAAATGCACGAACACTACGAATAAGACTTTCTACTGACTCAATAGAGGAGTCTGCGAGTTCGAGGAAAAGCGCATCAAATTCTTCGGAAATTGCAGGATGCTCAATGGCAAAGACCTGTAACGCTTCTTTAATATCATCCATAACGCGATCTGTATTCTCAAGTATCGCAAGAACGTCGCCTCTGCTTTCCGGTATAAGCGTATGAATGTATAACTGTTTTTCGATGTTCAAACGGAGTTCATCAGCTTTCCTCTCATGCTCCGAGACAGCGAGAAGACGTTTTTCAAACTCGGCGGAATTATCCTTGAGATAATTTTCTAATCCTCTCTTGAAAAAAATTCCTGCTTCACTGATGAAATTCAAAAAGTCATCAATCTGCATCTCGATCATCTTAGATGTTTTCAGTAATATAGCCACGATTACTCCTTACTATTTAACTTCCAGTATTTTGCGCCCTTGGGGCATCTACCTAATCCTATTCCTAATCCTCCGAAGAGAATGACGTAATGCATGCGGCACTTCGTACACACATAGAGCTTTTTTATACCGATCATTCTCATGAACCATGTTCTATGATCACGATGTCGATTTCCATTTCCGCAGCAGGGACAGTACTTACTAAATGCAATCTTCATACCTATTTCAACCTTGTCCAAGCACCGTTTATTATACTCTTTCTTGTGTTACACAAATCTCTTTCCGGTGTGAAGATCAGCGTGTTGTTATCTTCAATGGAAAACTTATAAATGCCCGCATTTTTGCATTGCAAATCACTCAGAAAAGCGATTTTTTTGAACATGATGCTCACGTCGCCATAAGTATTTACATGCCCCAGGATCGGATCTTCAACTACATATGAGAAGGTTTGGTCTTCGTTGAAAGTAAGTCGGGCAGCGAATTCAGTCTTATTATCCTTAATAATTCTTTGCCAGGAACCGATGAGAGCTTGGGGTTTCTGCGTCATATAATAGCCGCTGCATGAAATCATGCAGATCATAAGTACCACAAGTAAAACATACTTTTTCATATGTCCTCCGTGTATTTTCTGTTTCAAAGATTCAACTAAAATGTCAATATTTTGCTTATGAAAATATACAATAAATTTGACAACACATAAGTTAAATATATGTAACATAAATCAATTCAAATATCAAAGGATCCGATGTTTTTTAAAAATCATAAGAACTTTCTCGATAACGTGGAAAAAATGAAATTTGTTCTTATTTTGTCAATCCTTTTAATGTTTATCCCATCAATTATTTGTGCTGAATCAATCAACTCTCAAAGATATTATTCAGATATTCCATACAATGAACATCTGTTATTGCCGGGATTGTTAGAGAATATCAGCGATTTTGTTTCTCGTGCCATCCCATCGTTAAAAACCATATTACTTCTTACTCCGATTTTACTTATTTACACCTGGTTCTGTTCATGGATAGCAAGCTTACTGAAAGTCAAAAATAATATCAAAACAGCATACACAAGGAAAGTATTTCATATTATGATATTCTCAATGGCAGGAATTATTCAGATCGTGATAGGACTTTCCGGCGTTGTGTTATTCGGAATAATTGTTGTTTTATTCGTACTGTTTGCAGTATATAAAGGAGATAATTTTCCCTTTTATGAAGCTTTGGCACGGCCCAAAGATGCTCCTAAAAAAAGTACATTTATTGTGCTTCCTCTACTGACAACTGCTCTCGGAGGAGTGCTTGCAAATGTACTGTTCTATCCATTTGCTTTCATTGGATATTTTGTATGTGGATGCGGAGATGCAGTGGGGGAACCTATTGGTGCAACATGGGGAAAACACAAATATAAAGTGCCATCTGCTTTTGGTGTGAAGGTTACACGAAGTATTGAAGGATCAATTGGGGTTTTGATTGTCAGTTTCCTGGCTGCATTCTTAGCATTGTTATTCAGTTCATACGGATTATGGACATCTCTCTATGTGGGATTTGCCTGCGGATTGGGAGGTGCTCTAGTTGAGGCAGTGAGTACTCACGGATTTGATAATCTGACAATCCAGATCATTGTTTCAGGAATGGCATATCTGTTATTAAGATAGGAGAAAACAAATGAAAAAAAATCTATTATTTTTAGTCTTGATTTTCGCTTTGTTCGCATCATGTACCCAATTTTCCAGGGTAAAAAAAGTATCAATATTAGCGGAAGAGTCCAGTGTATGTGTTCCATTACCAAAGAGATCAACTTTTGAACTTACTCAGGCGTTTGGAAAAGATGGCTATGTTATCGATACAGTCATAACCTTTCAGGACAAGCGAGGTATCAAAGCTCATAGCACTTCTGCGGTCAATTATGAGACTCAAAAACCTAAGTATGTATATTATTTGGAAGGGACAGGCTATCAGATGGGATACCTGTTTGGTAAGATCGCTCATGAAAAGATAGAGATCATGTGCACAGAATTCATGGATGGCATTGTGCCGGCTTTTCTCCGACCCGGATCTGTTAAACCCTATAGAAGCCTTCTTGGTAAGTTGATGATCGACGTCATAAAAAGCAATGATAAGATAATCAGCAGGGTTATGCCACAGGAATTGATGAATGAGATGGTCGGAATTGTCGAAGGATGTAAGGAAGCAAATCCTGAAACTATGGTGAATCTTGATAATATCTTTGCTCTCAATGTAGGAATTGATTATCTGCTTGCCCAAACCTATAACATCGAAGGTTTATGGAAATCAATACCCGGAATCGATGCATCAAATCTGAAACCACCCCTGTTTTGCAATGCCTTCTCCGTATGTAAAGAAGCTACCAAAGATGGGAGCCACTATTTCGGAAGAGATTTCATGTTTCCCACAGTAAGTATTTTCCAGAATGTTGCCTGCATGATCATCTATAATCCCGATCCAATGCTTGACTATCCAAGACGAGAGCCCATCATCTCTGTGACCGCACCTGGTATGATCGGCTCAATAACTGCGATGAATACAAATGGACTTGCCCTCGGAGTTGATATGGTTCCAGCAGGAAATTTGAATGCAAAACAGCCCGGCTTGAATTCACTGCTCCTTGTCCGTCACACCGCACATTACGGTTCAACATTTGAACAAGCATTGAGGGTTATGCTTCATGCACCTCGCGGGGTCCCCTGGCTTTACTCGATAGCAGATGCCCAATCCGGAAGAGCAGCAATATTAGAGGCGGGTGCTTATGCAGATAGTCTGGATTTCTTGTCATTTCCAAAGGTGGAGCTCATTAAGGAGGGATTATTCCCAACCAAAGAATTTCTTGCAGAATATGATACGCTTTCTCTCAAGTATGGCTTGAAAATCCGTTGTGATAATTATGTATATCCTGACATTTTCTTTTATTTCAATACCGGACTTTTTATGAGGTTCGATAAACCTTACGATCCCGAAGAATTCCTTGATAAAACTGGTTTTGTAGATTCGACATTCAAAGCCCAAGCAGTGCCCGCTGGATATTACTTTGCTCCTCAACGAGAGGAAAAATCGGACATGGTTCTGGCAACAAATATGTATATAAATCCTTCAATGCGTTTGTGCTCGATGGCTCCCTGGACGACCATGATATCGGCAGATCACATGGATGACACTCAATGGCGATATGATGCCTTGAACAAGATACTTTTAAAGGAATACGGGAAAATAGATTTTGAGAAAGCGCGTGATATAATAGATTTTCTCGCTCCGAACGGAAAGTATTATACCAATTTCTACGAAGAGGTAAACAACAGTGACTATTTCTATCAAATTGCATCAAGTTCTGATGGCAAAACCCTTCAAATATTTGGCGCTACCTCCATTTGTGATCTAACAGAAAAGATCATAGAAAGCCATTACGGATATTATGCTGATGAGTGGGTTAAACTGAGTATTGGTAATTATATCAAAGAATAAACAAGAGCAAAATTATGGATGATAAGAGAAAATTAGTTGCATATTGTGGCTTGTATTGTGGAGATTGTGCAGGATATTCTCAGGATATTGCAAAAGTTGCAGAAAAGCTGAATGTACAATTGGAAAGATATAAGTATGATCTTACTGTGAAAGCAATGTTCTCTAAACAATTTAAAGATTTCGACCAATTCAAAGAAAACCTCATTTTTCTCACTCAAATGAAATGATCTGCAGTATGCACAGAACGTGTAAACACCAAATGCAAAGTCTGGCTTTGCTGCCGCGAAAAGGACTATGCCGGATGCTATGAATGTGATGAGTTCGAACATTGCGATAAAATAAGAAGTGCCCATGGTGAAATATTTTTCGATGCATGTATAGCTAATCTCAAACAGATCAAAAAAATGGGATTAGATAACTGGATTGAGAATGAAAAATGATATTGGTTTAGTTGCGATGTGGAGAAGGATAATGATCACAAAGATTGACAATTTCATTTTTTTAAGGTTTTTTTAAATGTATGAAATAAGCATACGATTGTATTCGATAAGGATACAATATTCATTTATTGCACATCATTAAACTTGACTGAAAAATCTTGCATATAAAGTTGTTCGTCTTAATATTTTTATAAGAAATATTTGAAAAACCGGGGTGTAGCGCAGCCCGGCTAGCGCGCTTGAATGGGGTTCAAGAGGTCCCGAGTTCGAATCTCGGCACCCCGACCAGTTTTTTATGTGGTGGATGTAGTTCAATGGCAGAGCACCGGATTGTGGTTCCGGTTGTTGTGGGTTCGAGTCCCATCATCCACCCCATCTTTTATTTTTGACGATTTTGAGAGTTTTATTTGTTTTGGGTTACAAATCAGGGATTAGATTGATTATGATAAATCAAATTTTTGAAACTGATTGTGGGGTGGTTGTGTGGGAGAGGGGGTAGTAAATTTTGGAAATACTTGACAGCAATAAGGTAAAATGATTTTGGAAACGTCAAGTATTAATTATTTTATTTAATGCGATATATAACTTAAATTATGAATGGAGTTTTATTATAAAATTATTAGTAAATGAAGGGGATGAAAGTTTTGCTTTAACATCTCCCGAAGTTAACCATTATCATTTTGACTATGATGCTTTTATCATTCCAGGATTTATTACTGAAAGGGAATAAATATGATTGAGGATAAACTGGTTGAACTTACCAGACATAATTTAGTAACTAAGAGCAAGAGGATACAATTATTTCAACAAGAGTGTAACTCGATCATTTCCTTAATTTTATATTTAAAAAAATTCCTTAAAAAAACTGTACATAAAATAACTCATTTTAAATTATACAAAACTATATCGAAATTCTATCAAATACAAGAACTACGATATATTTATTAAATAAGAAATAGACATAACTGCCCTGAATAAGGTCACTTACAAAAATGCACAAATGTAAGTGAGGGGCACGAAGTGTGCTTTTTTAAAGCAGAAACTCAGAAAGAAGAAATCAGAAAATAGAAAAGTAGAAACAGGAAGAAAAAGGAAAAAGATTAAAGACGAAAGATCAAAGATAAATAAAAATCGAAATATGAATTTGAATGACATAATAACCTTTATTAAAAACAATAAAAAATTTATGAGAGAACAATATGGTGTTGAGAAGATTGGTGTCTTCGGCAGCTATGTCAAAAATAATATAAAAGAAAACAGTGATATAGATATTGTAATAGAAATGAATAAGGAGAGTAAGACTCTTCATAATTTCTTGGAGCTTAAAAGGTTTTTAGAAAAGAATCTACAACGGGAAGTTGACTTAGGTATTGAATCAAATCTCAAACAAGCTGTAAAAAAAGAAATATTAAGTGAAATAGTGTATGCCTAATAAAGATCGCTTATACCTTGAGGATATAGTTTCATCAATTGATGCGATAGATACTTATATTAAAGAAATCACTTTTATAGAATTTGTAAATGATCGCAAAACCCAATCTGCAACAATTAGAGAATTAGAAATTATTGGTGAAGCAGTAAGCAAGCTATCAGATAATATTAAGGATAAAACTCCCGAGGTTCATTGGAGAGATATCAAGGATTTAAGAAATCTTCTAATTCATGAATATTTTGGAGTAGATCTTGAAATTATATGGGATATTATCAAGAATGATATTCCAATCCTCCGCAATGTGATTAACATTTTACAAACTGAAGCAAACAATGAATTATATTAATATCAACCAAAGAACAAAGAATAATATTAAATCAAAACTTGAATTTTAATGACATCATAGCCTTTATAAAAAAAACTAAAGAATATTGAAACAAAAAGAAATGATATCATCCAACGAAATTTCAATTCTAACTGATATTGTTGATAAATTACAGAAATTGAATATTGAATATATGCTGACGGGATCAGTAGCAATGAATTATTATGCAGAACCACGTATGACCAGAGATTTTGATATCATTGTTGATGTTGGAGTATTACAAAAAAAAGAATTTTTTGATACATTTATAGCGGACTACTACCTTACTGATATAGCTTTTGATGAAGCAATAAAGTATAATTCTATGTTCAATATCATTCATAGAGATACAGTTACAAAAGCGGATTTGATAATAAAAAACAGAGATGAATACAGTATTCAAGCTTTTAAGAGAAAGCAGCTTAAAAAGATCAACGATCATAATATATACGTGATATCAAAAGAAGATTTGATTTTATCAAAAATAAGATGGGCTAAGGATTCAAAGTCAGCTTTACAAAAAATGGATATCATTAATTTGCTTGGGACAGGTTACGATAAAAGATACGTCACAAATTGGCTGAACAAGGAAAGATTATTGGATTTTGCAAAGGACTTTATTAATGAGCGATACTTCTCCTGAAATGCAGAAATTATATCATGATCTCCTTATGCAGAAGACTGGGGAAGAACGCTTCCTCATGGGAATGAGTATGTGCGATACAGCAAAACGAATGGTTCTATCCTCTTTTCCAGAAGGCATCTCGGATACTGAGAAACGGATCAGGCTTCTCTATCGTTATTATTCTCATGACTTCTCAAAGGAAGAATTGAGAAAGATCGAGAAATGGCTATCAGGGTCGTAAATCTTCTGGTTTAAATAAAAAAATATGAAACTAATAACAGAACCATTATCACTCGAGGAACTTTGGAATAATCGTGAAGTAAAGTTCGAAGATATGATGAAAATGGTGGTAGATGTAGGTCAGGAAATAATTGGAGCCGATGCTGAGCTTCATGCAGACCTGGAAGCTCTTTTATTAGAAAATGGTTCTCAGCAGCGCGATATCTGGGGAATTAATATCTATCCCGATCAAAGTGATGAGGATTATATAGAATTTACGGCTCTCATAAATATCCGACCATCTCAAGATAATAGAAGTATGGAAGTGGAAGATACTCAAACTCAGCTTAAAATTCGTGAAATCTGTAAAAGGTTATTGGTCAGATAATGCTTCATACTCATCTTACATTAGATAAATGGAAATCCTTCAGTATTGATAAACAAATTCTCATGATCGCCAACGAAATCAATCGAGCGAAGAATTGGATAGAGAAGCAGGATTTCGAGAAAGTATCACATTGCTATGAGCGCGCTTTTGAGCTTATTGATATCACTGTTGATACTTCTAAAGACAAAAGTCTTATAAGGGAATTGTTGAGATTTCGGGAGCTTCTTGCAACAGAATATGTTCAAAGAGTTAGTAACGAAAAGACGAATTCAGAATTATTTAATGTGTTGATCTCCTTAAACCTAGAAAGTTTTAACCTCTATTATTTATGAAAAAAGAAGAAATAATTAATAAATTAAAAACCTATTGCACTAAGGAACAGTCCATAAGTTTTGCTTTGATCTTTGGTTCTTATTGCAATGATAATATTTTGTATCCAAAAGATCTAGATATTGGATTATATACAAAAGGCGATATTAGTTTACTCAAACTTGGAAAAATCATCACTGATCTTCAAGAGCTGTCTGGAATGAAGATTGATACTGTAATTCTTAATGGGATATATAAAAGAGAACCCAAGTTTGCTTATGAAATTATTCTCCGCCATATTTTACTTTGCACAAAGAGAAAAAGTGAATACATAGTCTTTAAAAGAGATACATTCCTATATTATTTTGACATGAAATCCATGCTTGGCATTGCAGATCAATCTTTTATGAAGAGGTTAAAATCCTATAATTTTGGGAAATATAATTATGTTAGATAGATTAAAAGTATTAGAAAAAAATGTTAATATTTTAAATGATTTTAGAAAAAAATATTCTCTTGAAGATCTAAAAGAGAAAGAAATTGAGTGGGTGCTTCGATATGGTCTTTTTGAATCTATCCAGATAGTAATAGATTTGTCATGCCATATTGTAAGCAAATATAACCTTGGCAACCCCTCTAATTACGGAGATTGTATTAAAATTCTTCAGGAAAAAAAATATATTTCTTCCGAACTCGCACAAACTCTACAATCAATGGTCGGTTTACGTAACATATTGGTCCATGAATATATTACAGTAGAAGTAGAAAAAATATATTCTCTATTGGATTCTATATCTGATTTCAAATTATTTGCAGAATCAATAGAAAAGTATTTAAATGATGAGTAGGTTTATAGTTGATCGTGAGATGTGAGTATTGATGGATTACAATAAATTCGATGTTTGGAAATAATCATAAGTTTATAATGTTTCAAAATTCTCATACTTCATATCACACGATAATTATTCTTGACATGATTATATACAATTTTTTCTCTTATAAATGCTCATCAAGCAAATAAACAATTAGGAGGATTAAAATGAGCAAACGTACACCCAATGTAAATACAATAATCATCGGCGGAAACATCGTTCGAGATCCGGAGATCAAGGAAGTTGGCGATAAAAAGATTAAGGTTACCACGATAACCATTGCTAATAATCGACCCTACCAGGACAAAGATGGAAACTGGCAGGATGCCACCACTTTTGTAGATGTGGAAGCGTGGGGTAACCAGGCAAAGAAGATCGGGGATAATGCTGAGAAAGGCACTCCGATTCTTGTAGAAGGAAATCTGAAACTCAATCAATGGGAAAACAATGAGGGTAAAACCATTTCAAAAATTCTTATTCGAGCTGATAAAATACATGTATTGGAGCATGAGAAGAAACAGGAAGAAAAATTCTAAGTTCAATTCAAAACTTGATTGTCATACTTGAGGAGTTAGTGTTTTGTGGATGACGAAGAATCTCGCACAAAATAAAATAGAACACAGATTCACACTGATGAAGCAGATGAACGCTGATTTATTAATCATAATAAATAAAAGAGAATTGTCATTCTTGATCGACCAGAGTGCCTAGAAAGTTAAAACTTACTCCTCAAAGATGACATTTTGGAGTAAACGAAATATACAATATCATGAAACGAATTTTGCACAAAAGCTGAAGTTTCAAAGAAGCTGAAGAATGGGATATTCAACAGCAAATTAGTATGAATCCACAAGAAAGACTACAGGCAGCTAAAATATTGAGAGAGCGAGTGTTTGGGAAAAACACACCGGACGTTCGTGAATATCATGAAAGAAATAAAAAAAGATAACTTTTCAACTGATGTCCTAGAACTTTTAACGTTGCTTTATAAACATAAAGTTGAATATTTGATCGTTGGTGGGCAAGCAGTAATATTTTATGGCCATGTTCGCCTTACGGGTGATATAGATATTTTTTATAAACAAAACCCCAAGAATGTGAAAAACTTGATGATTACGAGATCCTTCATCAGTAATAAATTCCCTCATCGAGGATGACAAAAAATTGATAAAGACCAAATAAAAAAGGTGAAAAACTTAAAGCGAAAAGGAAAAAGGTTAAAGGCAAAAGGTAAAAAATACCAAGGACCAAAGATAAAGTCAAAAGACGAAAGACAAAATGATGTTTAAAGCAGAAATAAGAAAGCAGAAATAAGAAAGCAGAAAAAGGGAAAAATGAAAAAGATCAAAAACCAAAGATTGGAAAGTTTACCCTATGAAATAAATCTAAGATTTAGCGAAGCTATTTCATAGGGTGAATACTTTAAATCTGTTACTATATAACCGGTGCAGAAAGTAGAAACTACAAATAAGAAAGCTGAATGAAGAATAAAGTCGAAAGACCAAAGATTAATAATCCACAAAATCACTATGCTATGAGTACAATGTTACAAAATTATGGTTATTAATGAAATAACTATGGATTCCAAAAACCTGCTTCAAAAAATTCTCTGGGACTATTCAATTCCCGCATCGAAATGCTATAACGTTTTACTGGGAACAGAAAAAAAAGCTGGCCATTATGATCAATACAATTTGTTCAGAAAACTTCTGGAATCTTATCCATGGTTCGTCATAATGGAGATACTTCCGATGAGAAGGATCAAAGAACTTTTGACTGAAAAGGTAATAACTAAACTTCGCTCAAAACAGCTACAGAAAAGATATGAATACATCCTCAATAGATTATCACGCTTTGTATAAGATTCAGGATCGGGTGATCTCTGCCCTGAGTGACCTTCTTGATGGTTTTTACCTTACAGGTGGCACTGCATTGGATCGCTTTTATCTTCATCACCGCTATAGCGAAGATTTGGATTTTTTTATTAATGATAGTGATGAATATAGTGCTAAAGTAAACGCGATTTACAGGAAGCTCAAAGATTCTTTTTCACTTGATGAAGCACTTACATTGCAGACTGATACCTACACGCGATTTTATTTAGCAGAACCTGACAAGCTAAAAATAGATATTGTCAATGATGTCCCCGAACATTGGGGTGCATTAAACTATGCAATGAGTATCCAAATAGATAATCCGGCTAATATATTATCCAACAAACTCGGCACAATCGTAAGTAGAGACGAACCCAAAGATCTATTTGATATCATCATCCTGTCTGAGACCTATTCTTTTAACTGGAAAGAAGTTTTCCTTCAAACAAAGCGCAAGCAGATCATAAATGAAACAGATATCGCCATGAGAATCAGTAGCTTTCCTGTGAAGTTAATGATGCATAGAACATGGTCAAAAGTCCCGATCAATAGTGATGATATTGAAACCAAGCTTAATACTATTGCTGATGATTTTATCTTTGCTCGAGACAATTCATTGGGAAGAGGAAAAGCTCAGATTGAAACTGCAAGAATAAGATTTAAAAGCAAAAAGGCAAAATACTAGAGCAGAAATAAGGAAGCAAAAAGCAAAAGCAGAAATCAGAAAGCAACCCAGTTCACCCAGTTAAATCCCTTTGGGAAAATCGTAGATTTTATTTAACAGGGTGAAATATTCAGCAAGCTGAATTTCACGGGTCAGGGAAAGCAGAAAGTAAAAAAGTAAAAAGTAGAAAGCAAAAAGACGAAAGATTAAAGAAGAAAAAAAAAGATGAGAAATGAATAATCCACAGGTGGGAGGACAAGTTTTAAAATGAAGAAATCGCAAACAATAAATCCTTTCCAGTATGGGAAAGTTGTTGAAGAGCCCTATTTCATTGATAGAGAAAAAGAGTTAAGGGATATAAAAAACACAGTTGAAGCCGGTAATAACCTAATTCTATATGCTCCACGAAGATATGGTAAAACTTCTCTTATCAAAAAATTGCTTAATGCAATTGATTCTCCATATTGTGCATACATCGATCTGTATAGAGTCAACGATATGCGGTCATTTATTAGATTATACTCAAATATAATCTGTAAAACCCAAAATAAACCAATTCAAGATATCTTGAAGAAAGTGCGAAATTTATTAAAAAGCTTCACTCCCTCTGTTTCATTCGACGAGCAAGGTAATCCAACTTGGAGCTTTCAATTCAAAGAACAAAAAGATGAAGTCGAATCGCTAAATGAAATGTTAGATTTACCTCATAATTTAATAACCCAAAATCAGAGATTTTATGTGGTTTTTGATGAATTTCAGGAAATTAGCTCTCTCAATGGTGAATATTTTGAAAAACAATTACGTTCAGCTATACAATTTCACACTAATGTAAGTTATATCTTCATGGGAAGCAAAACTCATCTTATGTTAGAAATGTTTAATAGCAAGAATAAAGCATTGTATAAATCCGGGAAATTATATTCTTTAGGGAAAATTGAGATAAGCATCATGAAAGAATTCTTAATTAATAGATTTAAAGAGACATCTGTTACCATTTCAGATGAAGTTTTTGACAATTTATTACTATTAACAAACAATATTCCCTACTATAACCAGTTTTTGGCAGCCCAGCTATGGGATGTGTGCAGAGAATTTAATCATTCGGAACAAGATTTACTTAATCTTGCATTACAGCGAGTGTTGGAAAACCAGAATGATTATTATGTAACGTTGTATGAAAATCTTACACTTTATCAACGCAGAGTTTTAGAAGCAACCATCAGAGATAACAAAAATATATTTTCAAAAGAATATTCTGTAACTCATAAGCTTTCTACAACATCAAGTACACAAAGAGCTATTGAAGCTCTTGTAGGATATGGAATCATTGAAAAAGAGGATAAATCGTATCAATTTTCAGATCCTTTCTTCTCTAAATGGCTAATATTACGCAACTATGCGTAACGCAGAAAAGCGTAATTTTTACAAAATAAGAGAAGGAATAGTAAATCTCGCAAAAACTTATGATTGTAATTCTGAACCGCCAACTGACGGATGACAAAGAGGGGTAAAAGATCAAAGACTAAAGATCAAAGACAGAAAGCAGAAAGCAGAAATAAGAAAGCAGAAATAAGAAAGCAACCCAGTGAAATATTCAGCAAGCTGAATTTCACGGGTCAGGGAAAGCAGAAAAAAATGACTGAAAAATTAGAGCTTGGAGATCATATAAAGAATAATCCACTTTTATATAAAACGTTTCTTTTGGCACTTGAGATTATCAGATTATACAAATCTCTGACTGAAGAAAAATATGAAGTTCAAGATCAAAGAATAAAGAAATTAGAAAACGATTAAAATGTAAAACAATGAAAAAAGATATCATAAACATAATAAAAGAAATTTTATTTTCAAGAAATGAAATTATTGCTGCATTTATCTACGGCTCGTTCCTTTATACCGAAGATTACGATGATATTGATGTTGGGGTATTTACAAACTGTGCATTTCATGGTTTAGAAAAACCGGATTATGAATTTGAATTAGAGCAATTATTATCAAAAAAACTACCAGGTAGCAAAATCGATCTTAGGGTAATTAATAATACGCCGGATAAATTTTTATATAATGTTTTCAAGGGTTACTATCTATTTTCTAAAGACGAAAAAATTGAAAAAATAATAGAGCATGTAATACAAAAAAGTCTAGATCAACAATATTATCAAATTCAATATGTACAACAAGCTTATGGAATTCAAAAGGTAAAAAAGGAAAAATAAAATTCAAGGACAAAGCCAAAAAAGCAAAACCCAGTTAAATATTCTACGAATTTAACGGGTCAAGAATTAGAAAGTTTACCCAGTGAAATATTCAGCAAGCTGAATTTTATGGGTCAGGGAAAGCAGAAATAAGAATGACTGAAAAATTAGAGCTTGACGATCATATTAAGAATAATCCATTGTTGTTTAAGTCATTTTTATTAGCTCTTGAAATCATCAAACTATATCAATTCCTAACTCAAGAAAAACATGAATATATCATGTCGAAACAGTTACTAAAAGCAGGCACTTCAGTTGGAGCTAATTCTAGCGAAGCCGTAGTTGGTCAATCAAAACGAGACTTCATCGCAAAACTTGGTATTGCTCGAAAAGAAGGTTATGAGACAAAATATTGGTTAGATTTATTAAGATTTAGTGATTATTTATCATATTCACAAACACAAAAAGCATATAGCTTATTAGATGAATGTATGAAGTTAATTTGTTCCTCAATAAATACATCTAAGAAAAACATAAATAAAAAATAATATATTTTGATTAAGAAAAATTACTTGCTGTAAAAATAATTTTGACTTAATTATTTTTGCTTTCATTTTTTTGCTTTTTGCTTTCGTTTTGCACAACAAGATTATGGAGTTTAATTAATGATAGATAAACAAATAGTTTATTCAAGAATTCAAGAAATTGAAGACTCACTTGATCGGCTGAAAAAAATTGGTGAGGTTGAAGAAGAGGTATTTGTGATAGATAATAATTTAAAAGATATAGCTTCATATAGATTATTAATAATAATTGAAGCATCTATCTCAATATGCCAACATATATGTGCTAGAGAAATACACAAAGCTCCTGAATCCTATGCTGATTGTTTTTCATTATTAGAAAAAAATAATATTATAACTAAAGGTCTCTCAGTTAGATTACAACAAATGGCTCGGTTTCGAAATATGCTTATTCATATTTACTGGGATATAGATTACTCATTAGTCCACCAGATAATAAAAAAAAGATTGAATGATCCAAAAGAATTTATTTCTCAAATCGTTAAGAAATTTTTATGATGAAAGATGAAAGTAACCCAGTTCACCCAGTTAAATCCCTTTGGGAAAATCGTAGATTTTATTTAACAGGGTAAAGCTGTTGTTGGTAAGGTAATGCTTCATACTCATCTCACTTCAGAAAAATGGGTAACTTTCGGTCCTGATAAACAGATCCTTATGATCGCAAATGAGATAAACCGAGCAAAAAATTGGACAGAAAAAAAGGATTTTGAAAAGGTCTCAAATTGCTATGAACGTGCCTTTGAACTCATTGATCTCACTGTTGACTCATCCAAGAATAGAAGTTTGATTCATGAGTTAATGAGGTTTCGCGAACTTCTTGCTTTGGCTTATATACAGAATGAACATGTTTTTGATAATGAATTATATAGATTGCTGTTAAGTATGAATGTTAACTCATGTAACTTATTGAATACTCAATGAGGACTGAGTGAATTTCTTATGAATAGAATTGAAATACAAGATTCGATAAAGCAGTTGCTTGCAAGAAAAAATGAGATAGTGTTTGCATATCTTTTTGGTTCTTTCGTTGGAGAAGTGACATATAACGATATTGATGTAGCAATTTATATTGATCCAAAAAAGTATAAAAAAATTCTCGCTTCAAAGATTGCATATGACATAAAACTAGCTCTTGAAATTGAGAAAGAAACAAAAAATACTGTTGATTTAATAATCATGAACAATGCACCGGATCATCTCATCTACAGTATTTCTGCAGGACTGTTGATCGTGAACCGACATGATGATCTTCGCGTGGATTTCATTACACAATCGTGGGCAAGGTATTTTGACTTTAAATATCAGAGGGACATGTATTTACAGAATGTCTTATAGGATATGAATCTAAAAAAGGACAGAATAATTACTCTCATTGGCAAAGCTCAATACTCATTGGGTCAACTCTTTAGATATAAGGATGATGATTCCGAGATATTAGCTAAAGATCCTGAGAAAATCGGAAATATTAAGTATCAACTTATTGTACTTATTGAAGCATGTATTGAATTGTGCACCCATATTGTTGCGAAATCATTTAGCGTTGCACCGGAAAGTTATTCACATTGTTTTCAGTTACTACAAGAAAATAATATTATCGAAAAACAATTATCAGATAAATTATCTGAGATGGCAAAATTCAGAAATCTTTTGGTCCATTTGTATTGGAAAGTTGATAATAAACGTGTAATAGAAATAGCTCAAAATGAACTAGGAACATTCAAGGAATTTATTCAATTGATTGGTCGGATGGTTAATGTGAGCAAGAAAAATGCCCTTTGAAAAAACAGAAAGCAACCCAGTGAAATATGCTCTGCATTTCACCCTGATTAAATAAAAGAAAGATTTCATAGGACAGGCGGGTCAGGGAAAGCAGAAAGATAAAGAATGACTGAAAAATTAGAGCTTGACGATCATATAAAGAAAAGTAAAAAGTAAAAAGTAAAAAGGAAAAAGAATAATTTATGGAACTCGATAAACATATAAAGAATAATCCACTTTTATATAAAACGTTTCTTTTGGCACTTGAGATTATCAGATTATACAAATATCTGACTAAAGAAAAGCATGAATATGTAATGTCGAAACAACTATTAAAAGCTGGAACTTCTGTCGGCGCAAATTCAAATGAAGCAGTTGCAGGACAATCGAAAAAGGATTTTATAGCAAAGCTTTCTATAGCAATGAAAGAATCATCAGAAACAAGATATTGGTTGTATCTATTGGTTTTCAGTGATTATCTGACAGAAAAAGAAATAAATAAAGCTTTGAATCTACTTCGTGAATCAATGAACTTAATAGGTTCGAGCTTAATTACTTCAAAGAAAAACCTGGAAAATGCAAAAAAGGATTAAATGATGAAAAAATATTTTTACTTTTTACTTTTTTCTTTTTGCTTTCTATTAATTATTACATGTACCACCCAACCACAATCAGGATCATTATCTGGAACAATCCACTTAGAGGGTGAAACTGACTATTCAAATATTACAATCGGAGTTTATGAGTTAGCAACTCTCGACCCCGACATCGTCACAAAAACTAATGTATAATGATAAATGTATAATGAAATTTGAATACTTTTGAAAAATTTCAATTAATTGATTAAAATCATGAAAAAAAGAAAATATAATTTTAGAAAAAACTTTCGATTTCTCTTTAAATATAATTGAGATTTATAAAGAATTAATTTATTCAAAAAAGGAATAACGATGTATTCAAAACAAGATATTGAAAAATTAATAGAATTAATATTAAAAGTTTTAGAACCTGAGAAAATAATATTATTTGGTTCTTATGCTACAGGAAATTATACTAAAGAAAGTGATATAGATCTGATGATTCTTATAAAATCAGAATTAACTCGAGTCCTAAAACGTAATATCTTGTATTCTCTTAGGAAACAATTTTTTAATCAGAATATTAATGTTGATTTTGTTTTGAATACTGTCGAAAAATTTGATGCTCAAAACAAATATATTGGGACTATTTTTAATGAGGTAGCCCGTGATGGAATAGTTTTATGGAAAAAGAATTAAAAAACATTGTAAACGGTTGGATTCTAAAAGCGAATAGAGATTTATTAACTATAGAACATGAATTAACAATGAATGAACCAGTTACTGATAGTATTTGTTTTCATGCTCAACAAACTGCTGAAAAATATCTAAAAGCTTTTTTACTTTTTAAACAAAAATCTTTCAGCAAAACACACAATATTGATTCTTTGTTAAAATTATGCATAAAAATTGATACTGCTTTTATGGAATTAGAAGAAGCAATAAAATTAACAGATTATGCGGTTGAATTGCGATATCCCGATGATTTTTATATCCCGAATTTAGATGAAGCAAAAGATGCTTATGAAGTCGCTAAAAAAGTTAAATTATTTGTTATAGAAAAAATAGGAATAGATGATTTGTTGGGTTAAAAATCAACCCAGTTCACCATGTTAAATCCCTTCGGGATCCCGATTATCGGGATATTTAACAGGGTGAAATAAACAGATAAAAGCATTTCACCCCAAAGAAATAAAAAGAAAGATTTCATGGGACAGGCGGGTCAGGGAAAGATAAAAGAATGACTGAAAAATTAGAGCTTGATGATCATATAAAGAAAAAGCAAAAAGTAAAAAGTAAAAAGAATAATTTATGGAACTCGATAAACATATAAAGAATAATTCACTTTTATATAAAACGTTTCTTTTGGCACTTGAGATTATAAGATTATACAAATATCTGACTAAAGAAAAGCATGAATATGTAATGTCGAAACAACTATTAAAAGCTGGAACTTCTGTCGGCGCAAATTCAAATGAAGCAGTTGCAGGACAATCGAAAAAGGATTTTA